>JABLTO010032796.1_pt1 | contig 30931 bp, 36 predicted proteins | sample 7160091 | NCBI WGS metagenome assembly JABLTO01 (sample SAMN14651225, study PRJNA627086) | human gut metagenome | isolation source: feces | host: Homo sapiens
AAGTAATTACAAGAGGAGGTGTGACCATGTCAATTTGTCCAAAGAATAAATCTTCTAAAGGAAGAAGAGACCGCCGTAGAGCAAACTGGAAGATGTCTGCTCCTACATTAGTAAAATGTAGCAAATGTGGTGCATTAACTATGCCACATAGAGTATGTAAAGCATGCGGATCTTACAATAAAAAAGAAATCGTTTCTGTTGACTAATTGTTGACGAACAGTAAGCCGGGAAATGGTTTTAAAAAGGCAATATTGCATGATAGATAGGCCAGACATTATGTCTGGCCTATTTTTTGTATATAGATTGTATTCGAAAAATGCTTTCTGGTTTTTACAATGCATTTTTTTAGAAGCAATCACAAAGCTGATTAATTTCCACATAAATAAAGAAGTAGTTGCATGAAATTATAAAGCTGACATAAAAGAAAGATGTACGGATAGCAAAGGGGGATTTTAAAAGTAACATTTGTTCTTGACCTTATATATTGCAAAATAGTAAAATAAAACTAGAAATTTTACAAAGTAAAAGAGGTAAAATACTATGGAGCATACGAAATTAACAGAGCTTTTGAATAAGGTTGCACAGGGAGAAGTCAGCGTCGAAAAGGCAGCGTTAGAATTAAAGACAGAACCTTTTGAAGACCTTGGTTTTGCCAAACTTGACCATCACAGAAAGATTCGTCAGGGAGCAGCGGAAGTCATTTATGGTGCTGGTAAGACTCCGGAACAGATTTTAAAAATCACAGAAGCTTTCCGTAAAAAAGGAGATAATGCTGTCTTGATTACAAGAATGAGTCAGGAAGCGGCCGATTTGGTTGGTGCCAGTCTCCCTCTCAGATATGATGCATTAAGCCGAACGGGTATCGTCGGAGAACTGCCAGAAAAGGATGGCAATGGAAAGGTAGTCATTGCTACAGGTGGAACCAGCGATTTGCCAGTGGCAGAAGAAGCAGCCCTAACGGCAGAAGTTCTCGGGAATGAAGTCGTAAGAATCTATGATGTCGGCGTAGCAGGAATTCATCGTTTACTGGCTTACTCTGAAGATCTGATGAGTGCACAGGTTATCGTTGTTGTTGCAGGAATGGAAGGAGCACTTGCCAGCGTAGTCGGCGGCCTCGCAGACTGCCCGGTAATCGCTGTACCGACAAGTGTTGGTTATGGAGCATCTTTTGGTGGTTTATCAGCTCTTTTATCCATGCTTAACTCCTGTGCCAGCGGAGTCAGCGTTGTAAACATTGATAATGGATTTGGTGCGGGATATATGGCAAGCATGATTAACCACGTATCCATGAAAAATGCAGAGAATTTGAATTGAGAAATGCATATAAAAAGATAAGAACATAAAGGAGTCAACAACAATGAAAACATTATATTTAGAATGTAACATGGGAGCTGCCGGAGATATGCTCATGGCAGCACTCACAGAATTAATGCCGGATAAAGATGCTTTTGTAAAAGAATTAAATGATTTGCAGATTCCACAGGTAAACATCGAGCGGACAACAATTGCAAAATGCGGTATTATGGGAACACATATGGTAGTGACTGTTAATGGGGAAGAAGAAAAAAGTATAGATGTTCCAATGCACGCACATACACACAGTCATGTTCATGAAGAACACGAACATACTCATGAGCACCATCATGAACATAGCGATGAGGAACATTTCCACGCGCATCATCATGAGCATTCGGACGAAGAATATAGCCATCATCATCACGAGCATGGTGATGATGCATGTAGCCACAATCATACGCATGAACACCATGAGGAGCATCATACTCACAGCCATGTTTATGAAGAACACGAACATACACATGAACACAGTCATGAAGGACATACACATGCACATGGACACAGCCATCACCATACCAGCATGAAAGACATTGAGCATATCATCGGACATCTGAACGTACCAGAAAAAGTAAAAGAAGATGCTATTGCCGTATATAAATTAATCGCAGACGCAGAAAGCCATGCACATGGCCGTCCGGTAGAAGAAGTACATTTTCATGAAGTTGGAGCGATGGATGCCGTAGCAGATATCGTAGGTGTATGCCTGGCAATTTATAAACTTGCACCAGAGCAGATTATCGCTTCTCCTGTCCATGTAGGTTATGGACAGATTCATTGTGCACATGGTATTCTTCCAATCCCAGCTCCGGCAACTGCACACATTTTACAGGAAATTCCTATTTATGGTGGAAGAATTGAAGGAGAACTCTGTACTCCAACTGGAGCAGCACTTTTAAAACATTTTGCCCAGTCTTTCGGACAGATGCCAATGATGGCAGTAGAACAGACAGGCTATGGTATGGGAATGAAAGACTTTACCGATGCAAACTGCCTTCGTGCGATTATCGGAAACACCGTAGAAGGACAGGAGCAGACAGGCTGTCACGGAGCAGTGCAGGAAATGGATTCCATCATAGAACTTTGCTGTAACCTTGACGATATGACACCAGAAAAAATCGGTTTTGTCACAGAACTTCTTATGGAAGAAGGAGCCTTTGACGTATATACAACCAATATCCAGATGAAGAAAAACCGTCCAGCCGTAATGCTTACCTGTATGTGTGCAAAAGAGGATAGAGAAAAATTCCTCACACTTATTTTAAAGCACACAACGACACTCGGCGTTCGTGAATATACCTGTAAACGCTATGGCCTGAAAAGAGAAATTAGAGAAGTAGAAACTATTTACGGAACCGTTCGTGTAAAAGCAGCCTCCGGTTATGGTGTTACAAAAGAAAAGCCAGAGTATGAGGACATGGCACGAATCGCAAAAGAGAAAAAGATTTCTCTGGCGGAAATTGAAAAAGAGGTTTATAAGAATTTAAAATAGACACTTATTAATCTAAAAATAGAATTTTAGTCCAGCTCTCTTTAATTAGGAAGCTGGGCTTTTTGTATCTTCATTTCAAGAATGCCTAGCATTCTTCTGCGAGATGCGCGTCATGCAATGCATGATATACTTATTTCACTTATCTATTTGAGAAGGACTAAAAGGTTCTGACAACATAAATATTAAAAGTTTCTTCAGGAAAGTACTCGGCAATTAAATTACGATATTAAGTGTCGTAATCTATGTTAAAATAAAGAACGATATTTTATTTTGATACTTTGTAATTGACAGAGTGTCAAAATAGCTGTAAAGTATACTTGTAATGAGAAAATATTTCATTTCAGACTAAATATTATGAGAAAGGGATTGCGAACATGGAAAAATCAAAAGTTTATTTTACCGACTTCAGGGCAAAGTTAGGAGAGGGACTTCCACTCAAATTAAAGAGACTTCTGAAGAAGGCCGGAATCTCAGAAATTGATATGGAGAATAAGTTTGTAGCAATTAAGATGCATTTTGGTGAGCTCGGCAATGTAAGTTTTCTTCGTCCAAACTATGCAAAAGCAGTTGCGGATGTTATAAAAGAATTAGGTGGTAAACCATTTTTAACAGATTGTAATACGCTATATCCTGGAAGCCGTAAGAATGCTTTAGAGCATTTACAGTGTGCCTGGGAGAATGGATTTACTGCAATGACTGTCGGATGTCCTATTTTAATTGGAGATGGATTAAAAGGGACAGATGATATTGAAGTACCTGTAGAAGGTGGAGAATACATAAAGAGTGCCAAAATTGGCCGTGCGATTATGGATGCAGATATTTTTATCAGTTTAAGCCATTTTAAAGGGCATGAGACGACAGGATTTGGTGGTGCGATTAAGAACATCGGTATGGGATGCGGTTCTCGTGCTGGTAAGAAAGAGCAGCATACAAATGGTCAGCCAACGATTCACGAAGATATGTGTCGAGGATGCCGCCGCTGTATGAGAGAGTGCGCCAATAATGGTCTGGTCTTTGATGAAGAGACCAAGAAGATGCACATTGATGGAGCTAACTGTGTTGGTTGTGGAAGATGTATCGGTGCCTGTAATTTTGATGCTATTGAATTTGAGAACTGGGCAGCAACAAAGGACTTAAACTGCAGAATGGCAGAATATACGAAAGCAGTAGTAGATGGAAGACCAAACTTTCATATTTCTTTAGTTGTTGATGTATCTCCAAACTGTGATTGCCATGCAGAGAATGATGCACCAATCCTGCCGAATATCGGTATGTTTGCATCCTTTGATCCATTAGCATTAGACCAGGCCTGTGTAGATGCCTGTTTGAAGATGCAGCCACTGCCAAACAGCCAGCTTTCTGAAAATATGCATAAAGAAGGCTTTTGCGATCATCACGATCATTTCGAAAATTCCACTCCGGAATCTGAATATAAAACATGCTTAGAACATGCAGAAAAGATTGGCTTAGGAAGCAGAGAATACGAGCTTATTGTGATGAAGTAGTAATTTTATCTTGCTTTTTTCTGACAATAAGTGTATATTAAATACAATTGAACAACAGGGGAGCTTGTATTACAGGCTGAGAGGAAGGTATGACCTTCGACCCATTAACCTGATTTGGATAATGCCAACGTAGGGAAGCATAAAAGTTTTGTATAGTTTACGGGAAGTTACCGAATCGGTGGTTTCCTGTTTTTTTATGTAATTCATTTTATATAATCGGAAGTCACTTTTGAATCTCCTATTATGTGAAAACCCTTCAGGCAGAATTCTTTTCTTAGTCTACAGGAGGTGAAAGTGTGGTAAGAATCAATGGACAGGATTGTGAAAAAACAGGAATTTCTGTTTCAGATTACCTGGAACAGGAAAATTATAATGTGAAACATATTGTTGTGGAATATAATCTGGAGATTATTCCAAAAGAACGGTATGCACAGACAATTTTAAAAGATGGTGATGAGGTAGAAATCGTAAGCTTCATGGGCGGCGGCAGCAAATAAGTGTATACCGCCAAAAAGCTTATAAGAAGGCAGTAATGCATTTTTATGAAATGATAGCAAATGTATTTATGTCGAAAGTTTATGGTTTTACAAAGTAATTACTTAACTGCGAGAAATATGTGAGAAAGAAGGGCGTTTTATTATGAAGACAAAAGATAAATTAGTGATTGGTGGACATGAGTTTGATTCCCGTTTTATTTTAGGTTCTGGAAAGTATTCCATGAAGTTAATCGAAGCGGCTGTAAGAGATGCTGGTGCGCAAATTATTACGTTAGCAGTGCGCAGAGCCAACACAAAAGACCATGAAAATATTTTAGATTATATTCCAGAGGGTGTTACTCTTTTACCAAATACTTCCGGAGCGAGAAATGCACAGGAGGCGGTAAGAATCGCACGTTTGGCAAGAGAACTTGGCTGTGGAAACTTTGTAAAGGTAGAGATTATGCGTGACAGCAAGTATCTTCTTCCAGATAACCAGGAAACGATTAAGGCAACAGAAATTCTTGCAAAAGAAGGATTTGTTGTTATGCCATATATGTACCCAGATTTAAATGCTGCCAGAGATTTAGTGAATGCGGGAGCAGCCTGTGTTATGCCGCTTGCTTCTCCAATTGGCTCTAACAAAGGGCTTGCCACAAAGGAATTTATCCAGATTTTAATTGATGAGATTGATCTTCCGATTATTGTAGATGCCGGTATTGGTAAGCCATCACAAGCTTGTGAGGCGATGGAAATGGGAGCGGCTGCGATTATGGCGAATACTGCTTTGGCAACTGCCGGTGATCTTCCAATGATGGCTGCGGCATTCCGTCAGGCAATTGAGGCAGGAAGAAAGGCATATTTATCTGGTCTTGGACGTGTGCTTACAAGAGGAGCATCGGCTTCTGACCCACTGACAGGATTTTTGCATTAAATGATAACTTGTGAATTATCTCATTGATATTTAGTCAAATAACCTATCTGTTTTTTCATCAAACTGTGTTATTTATCTGAAAGTCAATGGGATAGCAAACCAGAGAGTGTTTGAAAAATCATTCCTGCAAATCAAATTGTAGTGAACATCTTGCAGGAAACATTTTTAAACACACTCTGGCAAGTTTGTAGCAATATAGAAAAATCAGCTTTGTAGAAAAGGTTTTTTAGGATTTTAGTAATTATAAAAATGTGAAAAGATTTACTGGAAAAGAGGTAGCAAAATGGAAAATCAGTTTTTAATTGATTCAGAATATTTATCAGCCGAAGCTCTGGAGAAAAAGCATCGTTTGGAAACAGACCCTTCTTCAAGAAAAAGTCATATGGAATATATGCCAGGAATGGAACAGATTACATCAGATGTTATGGAAAAAGTCATGAGTCAGATGAACTCTTATGATTATGAAAAATACACGGCAAAAGATGTAAAAGCAGCATTAGAACATGAAACTTGTTCTATCGAAGATTTTAAAGCGTTATTATCTCCTGCGGCTGCACCATTTTTAGAGCAGATGGCACAGAAAGCGAAAATAGAGACAAGTAAGCATTTCGGAAATACAGTATATTTGTTTACACCGCTTTATATTGCAAACTATTGTGAAAATTATTGCGTGTACTGTGGATTTAACTGTTATAACCATATTAATCGTATGCAGCTTAATATGGAACAGATTGCCCATGAGATGAAAGTAATTGCTGATTCTGGTATGGAAGAAATCTTGATTCTTACTGGAGAAAGCCGGGCAAAAAGTGATGTAAAATACATTGGTGAGGCATGTAAACTTGCAAGAAAGTATTTCCGCATGGTCGGTCTTGAAATCTATCCGGTAAATACCAACGAATATCGTTATCTGCATGAATGCGGAGCAGATTATGTCACTGTATTTCAGGAAACCTATGACTCCGATAAATACGAAACTTTGCATCTGATGGGACATAAACGAGTATGGCCATACCGTTTTGAGGCACAGGAACGTGCTCTTATGGCAGGTATGAGAGGAGCGGGTTTTTCTGCACTTCTTGGATTATCTGATTTTAGAAAAGATGCGTTAGCAAGCGCACTTCATGTTTACTATTTACAGAGAAAATATCCACAGGCAGAACTTTCCCTGTCCTGTCCAAGACTTCGCCCAATCATCAATAACGATAAAATTAATCCTTTAGACGTTGGTGAAAAACAGCTTTGCCAGGTATTATGTGCTTATCGCATCTTCCTTCCGTTTGTTGGCATTACCGTTTCCTCAAGAGAAAGCGAAATCTTCCGAAACGGCATTGTAAAAATCGCTGCCACCAAAGTTTCCGCTGGTGTCTCTACTGGAATCGGTGATCACGAAAGCAAATACACTGGAAAGGAGGAAGACGGCGAGCAGGGTGATGAACAATTTGAGATCAATGACGGAAGAAGCTTCCAGAAAATGTATGAAGATATTTCGGAAGAAGGCCTGCAGCCAGTCTTAAATGATTATCTTTATGTGTAAGCGAAGAAATCAAAATTCCACCAAAGATCTGAAGCAACAGCTTATAAAAAATGGAACCTATCAAAACAGAGACTATCAAGGTAAAAACTTTGAAAAGAAAAATACTACAGGAGGAGAGTTCAATTCTATATTAAAAAATTCTGTATTGGAAAAATCAGATATCCTGTGTATTACAAATCGGAAACTTTGTAAAGATGACTTTTTAAAAAGAATCCAAATTATCGCAGCAGCGCAACCCAAAGCGATAGTATTAAGAGAAAAAGATTTATCAGAAGAAGCATATACAATATTAGCAGAAAAAGTAATGCATATTTGCGAGAAGTATAGCGTGCCATGTATCCTCCACAGTTTTGCAAAAGCAGCAATGGCCCTTAATGTAAAAGCAATCCATATGCCTCTGCCACTTCTTCGGAAAATGACTCCACAAGAAAAAAATCATTTTGAAATAATTGGTGCCTCCTGCCACTCTTTAGAGGAGGCAAAAGAGGCAGAAAGACTTGGATGTACTTACATTACTGCCGGGCATATCTTTCTTACAGATTGTAAAAAGGGACTACCGGGAAGAGGTCTTACATTTTTACAAAATATTTGTGAAAATGTATCTATTCCGGTGTATGCTATTGGCGGAATTTCCAATGAAAACATAAATGACGTTAGACAAACAGGAGCAGCAGGGGCATGTATAATGAGTGGCTTTATGAAATGTAATAATATAGCGGAAATTATATAAAATTTATGTAGAAGTGCCATAGATTTCTATGCGTATGCTGTAAATTTTCTTTACGAAAAGAAGGCGGATATTATGTGAATTTTTTATGCGATAGGTTCTTCCTTTTTTGCAGGTATCACAGCAATCCTTGCAAAGTGTGGAATTCGGAAGACAAACTCAAATGTGGCCACAGCAATCCGAACAATAGTTGTTCTTATATTTGCGTGGCTGATGGTGTTCGTTACAGGTGCAGAGGCAGGCATCAGTAATATTAGTAGTCGTACATTGTTATTCCTTGTATTATCTGGATTGGCCACAGGAGTCTCATGGTTGTGCTATTTCCATGCTCTGCAAAAAGGAGATGTTAATAAAGTTGTTCCGATTGATAAATCCAGTACGATTTTAACAATTTTATTAGCACTCATCTTTTTACAGGAAGGGCTTAGCCTTGGAAAAGGTGTCGGTATTGTTTTGATCGGTGTTGGAACAATGCTGATGATTACAAGAAAAGGAATGGCAAATCAGGAGAAAAGTTCCGATGGAAGCTGGTTTATTTACGCAGTCTTTTCCGCAGTATTTGCCAGTCTTACCGCAATACTTGGAAAGGCAGGTATCGAAGGAGTTGATTCTAATCTTGGTACAGCCATTCGTACAACTGTTGTCCTTGTCATGGCGTGGTTTATGGTTTTTGTGACCGGAGAACAAAAGAAAGTACGGACTGTCGAGAAAATAGAACTACTCTTTATCTGTCTGTCAGGACTTGCAACCGGAGCTTCCTGGCTATGCTATTACCGTGCATTACAAGAAGGACCGGCAAGTGTTGTTGTTCCGATTGACAAATTAAGCATACTTATAACAATTGCATTTTCTTACATCGTATTTCATGAGAAGCTTACTAAAAAAGCAGCTTTTGGTGTTGTACTTATTACTGCAGGAACAATACTTCTGGCAATGATGTAAATAGGAATTTGCCGGGGTGAGTAACAGACGAAGTCTGAGAATCAAATCACAAATATAGATGGTTTGATTCTCGGACTTTTGTTTCTTGGCTACCCGAGCAAATTAGTGGAAAGATTAGTGGAAGAAGTCAGGAGAGATAGAAGTAATTCGGAAATTTAAATCTTTCAGGATTGATACAAAACCTAAAAAAAATCAAATTTTCAGCGTACTACAACAATAATTCGAGTCAATCTTTCAAAAAACAACTCCGCAGAAAGCCAAAACCTTCTGGCGATTCCCCAAATCACTTCAACAATAAATAGCAATTTTCCCCCCCCACAGCCAAAGCACAGCTCCCGAAGAGAGTCTAACCCCTATATTTGTGGCCTCGGAGCAAGGTTTGGATGCGAGCACTTAAAGAGAGCATTCAAACCGCCGCGACTAAAGTCACAAATATAGGGGTTAGACTCTCTTCGGGGGCGTTTCTTTGGCTGTGGAGAGGAAATTCCTATTTAGTTGCTTTTTCCGACAAAAAATGTTAATATACATGAGACAAAATATAAATTTTTCTATTATTTATGCAGGATTTTTCATATAAGATGCAAATTTTCGATAGCAGAATAATAGAAAATCATAGGAGGTATTATGAGTAGACCGACAAACAACATGTCAGAAGAACTATTCAAAGTGGATGGAAAAACATCTGTAGGTGAGACCCTTCCACTTGCCCTGCAACATGTGGTGGCCATGATTGTAGGATGTGTTACACCGGCAATTATCGTAGCTGGTGTGGCTGGACTGTCAGAACAAGATTCTGTTATTTTAATTCAGGCAGCCCTTACGATGTCAGCAATTACAACATTGATTCAGGTATTCCCTCTCCTTCGGACAGGGAAAATTGCAATCGGTTCTGGACTTCCGGTAATCATGGGTATCAGTTTTGCCTATGTACCGACTATGCAGGCAATTGCAGGAAGATTTGATATCGCAACGATATTAGGAGCACAGATTGTTGGAGGTATCGTAGCGGTTTTCGTTGGTATTTTTATTAAGCAGATTCGTAAGTTTTTTCCACCGTTAATTACAGGTACCGTTGTATTTGCTATCGGTCTTTCATTGTATCCAACAGCAATTAATTATATGGCTGGTGGTGCGAGCAATGAAAGTTACGGTTCCTGGGAGAACTGGCTTGTAGCGATTATCACACTTTGTATCGTAACAGCATTGAATCATTATGGAAAAGGAATCTGGAAGCTGGCATCCATATTAATTGGAATTATTGCAGGATATATCATTTCATTATTTTTTGGAATGGTTGATTTTTCAGCAGTAGTAAATGCATCCTGGTTTGCGCTTCCAAAGCCAATGCACTTCGGAATCAAGTTTGAACCATCTTCCTGTGTTGCAATCGGCGTATTATTTGCCATTAATTCCATTCAGGCAATCGGAGATTTTTCCGCAACAACAACTGGCGGACTTGACCGTATGCCGACAGATGAAGAATTAAATGGAGGTATCGTAGGATATGGATTAAGTAATATTGTCTGTGCATTTTTTGGTGGACTTCCAACTGCAACATACAGCCAGAACGTAGGTATTGTAGGTTCTACGAAAGTTGTTGCAAAAAGAGTATTTGAGACTTCAGCTATTATTATTCTGATTGCAGGATTAATTCCAAAGTTTTCCTCTGTACTTACAACGATTCCGTACTGTGTACTCGGTGGAGCAACCGTTTCTGTATTTGCATCAATTGCAATGACTGGAATTAAACTCATCACAACAGCACCGATGGATTTTAGAAATACAACAGTCGTTGGATTATCAATTGCTCTTGGCATGGGTGTGACACAGGCAAATGCAGCGTTGGCAACTTTCCCTGCATGGGTAACAACTATCTTTGGAAAGTCCCCTGTTGTATTGGCAACTATTACTGCGGTATTCTTAAATCTTGTGTTACCAAAAAACAGTGATTAAAGAATAATTTATTACAGGCAAAACACGCGAACCATCAAAGAGAATATACCCTATATCTGTGACTTTAGTCGCGGCGGTTTGAATGCTCGCTTATGCGCTTATATCCAAACCTTGTTCTGAGGCCACAGATATAGGGTATATTTTCTTTGGTGGTTCTATTTGTTCCAATTTGGCAAATATGCCGTCGTCTGTAGCTTACCTAATGAATTAAATAGCAATCTCTCTCTTGACAAATCTTGAAAGATGAATATAATAGATACAGCGCAAAAAAAGTTTGATATTGAACAATTCAATGTTGAATGGTTTGATTCTAAACAATTTATACAAAGGAATAAGAAGATAAGGAGGTACCGTGAAGAGAGAAGAAATGATAGGATTTATTGTGCGCTCTTTGGACAACATGATGATGCGGAATGCAGTGGGCGATGAGAAGTCCGAGAAGAAGGGAATGATGCCGGTGATGCAAGGATGGATCATCGGTTATTTATATGACCATAAGGAAGAGGAGATTTTTCAAAGAGATATTGAGGCAGAGTTTTATATTGCCCGTTCTACGGTGACCTGTTTGGTGAAACAGATGGAGCAGAAAGGGTATATCGCAAGAGTGGCAGTAGAGAGAGATTGTCGCTTGAAGCGTCTTTGTCTTCTGGAAAAAGGAGAAAAACTTCATGAATGTTTTCTACAAAATATTGATAATGTGGAGAAAAAGGTTCGTGAGGGAATCGATGAAGAAGAATTGCAGACTTTTTTTAAGGTGGCAAAGCAGATTCGAGAGAATCTTGAACAGATGCAGTAAGGCAATGCAAAGTGCTGTGTGCATCAAGAGAATATATAATTAAAAAAGAAAGAGAAAGGACGGTGGTTTAGAATGATAAAGACTCTTGCAGGACAGGTTAAAGAGTTTAAGAAAGATTCTATTATTACACCAATTTTCATGATTTTAGAGGTGATCATGGAAATGATTATTCCTCTTTTGATGTCATCAATTATTGATGATGGCGTGGAAAAGGGAGATATTCATCATATTTATATTATTGGTATATGGATGGTTGTGGCAGCAGGCATAGGTTTGTTTGCCGGTATTATGGGAGGAAAGTACGGTGCAAGGGCATCAACAGGTTTTGCCCGTAATTTACGACAGGCAATGTTTGAAAATATTCAGACATTTTCTTTTTCTAATATTGATAAGTTCAGTACCCCAAGTTTGGTTACCCGTATGACAACAGACGTAACAAACTTACAGAACTCCTATCAGATGCTTCTTCGTATGTGTGTGCGTGCGCCATTTAGTTTAATCTGTGCAATGATTATGTCATTTTCGGTGAATGTAAAGCTCGCAAGTATTTATCTGGTTGCGGTTATTATTCTTGGTGCGCTTCTTGCAATTATTATCTGGAGGGCAATGGGATATTTTACAGCAATGTTTAAGAAGTACGATGACTTAAATGAAAGTGTGCAGGAAAATGTTTCTGCAATTCGTGTTGTAAAAGCATATGTACGTGAAAAATATGAAAAGAGCCGCTTTACAAAGGCAAGTGGTAATGTATATCGTATGGCGGTAAAAGCGGAGAGAATTGTTTCTTTTAACGCTCCATTAATGATGCTTACAGTATACTCCTGTATTCTTGGTATTAGCTGGCTTGGTGCAAAGATGATTGTACAGTCTGCACTTACAACAGGGGAACTCATGATGCTTCTTGCTTATTGTATGAGTATTTTAATGAACCTTATGATGCTTTCCATGGTATTTGTTATGCTTTCTATGAGTGTGGCAAGTGCAGAGCGTGTATCTGAAGTGTTAAATGAAACACCGGATATTGTGAATCCAGAGAATCCTGTTTATAAAGTAAAAAATGGAAGTATTGTCTTTGACCACGTTTCTTTCCGTTATAATAAAGAGGGCAAGAAAAATGTATTAAATGATATTGACCTTTCTATCAAAGAAGGAGAGACAATCGGTATCATTGGTGGAACTGGTAGTGCAAAGTCCAGTCTTGTTAACTTAATCAGCCGTCTGTATGATGTTTCCGAAGGACGTTTACTTGTTGGCGGAAAAGATGTAAGGGAATACGATATTGAAACACTTCGAGATGAAGTTTCTGTTGTATTACAGAAAAATGTTCTTTTCTCCGGTACAATTCTCGATAACCTCCGCTGGGGTGATGAGAATGCAACAGAGGAAGAGTGTAAGAGGGCCTGCCATCTTGCCTGTGCGGATGAATTTATTGACCGAATGCCAGATGGTTATCATACATATATCGAACAGGGTGGTTCGAATGTTTCTGGTGGGCAAAAGCAGCGTCTTTGTATTGCAAGAGCCCTTCTTAAAAAGCCAAAGATTCTGATTCTTGATGACAGTACAAGTGCCGTAGATACCGCAACCGATGCAAAGATTCGTGAAGCATTTGCAAAAGAAATTCCAGATACAACAAAATTGATCATCGCACAGAGAGTCTCCAGTATTCAGAGTGCAGACAGAATTATTGTTATGGATAACGGAGAAATTTCCGGTTTTGATACCCATGAGAATCTTATGAAATCCAATGAAATTTACAGAGATGTCTACGAATCCCAGACTAAGGGTGGCGGAGACTTTGATGAGAACGGAGGTGAATAGAGATGGCACGGATAAAGAATATGAAAAATGCTAAAAAGATAGAGAATCCCGGAGTTTTATTAAAACGTCTTATGGGATATATTATGAAGCATTACGGGGCTGCCTTTGTTACAGTATTGATCTGTATTTTGATCAGTGTTATCTGTAACGTACAGGGAACGATGTTTATGCAGACTTTGATTGATGATTATATTGTTCCAATGCTAAAAGATGGAAGTCGTGATTTTTCCGGTCTTGCACACGCAATCACAAGAGTTGCTGGATTTTATGCGATTGGAGTAGCTGTTACACTGTTGTATTCACAGATTATGGTAAATATCACTCAGGGTACGTTACGAAGCCTGCGTGATGATTTGTTTACGCATATGCAGGACCTTCCGATTAAATATTTTGATACACATGCACATGGAGATATCATGTCCGTGTATACGAACGATATTGATACGTTGCGCCAGATGATTTCCCAGAGTATTCCACAGATTTTTAATAGTGGAATTATGGTTGTCAGTATTATCGTATGTATGCTTGTGTTAAGTGTTCCGCTTACTGTTGTCAGTCTGGCTATGGTCGGCATTATGGTTTATCTTTCTAAACGTATTGCAACTTTGAGTGGAAAATACTTCGTACAGCAACAAAAAGACCTTGGTGCGGCTAATGGCTATATCGAGGAAATGATGCAGGGACAAAAAGTTGTCAAAGTATTCTGCCATGAAGAAAAAAGTATTGAAGAATTTAAAGAATTAAATGATAAACTGTTTCATAGTGCGGATAATGCAAATAAATTTGCCAATATTGCCATGCCAGTAAATGCACAGGTTGGAAATATCAGTTATGTTATCGTTGCGATTGTTGGTGGTATTCTTGCTATCAATGGAATTGGCAGTTTTACTCTTGGTGGATTAGCAAGCTTTTTGACATTTAATAAGAGTTTAAATATGCCAATCGGTCAGGTCAGCCAACAGGTAAACTTTGTTGCAATGGCACTTGCCGGAGCACAGCGAATCTTTGAGCTTCTTGACGAAGAACCAGAAGTAGATGAAGGCTATGTAACTCTTGTCAATGCAACAGAAGATGCAGATGGAACGATTCACGAAACAGACAAACATACTGGAACCTGGGCATGGAAACATTTTCATAAAGAAGATGGAACAACAACGTATGCCAAGCTTCTTGGTGATGTAGAATTCCTCGGTGTAGACTTTGGATACGATGAGAAGAAGATTGTACTTCACGATATCAAAATGTTTGCCACACCAGGACAAAAGATTGCATTCGTTGGTTCTACCGGAGCTGGAAAGACAACGATCACTAACCTTATCAACCGTTTCTATGATATACAGGATGGAAAAATCCGTTACGACGGCATTAACATCAATAAGATAAAGAAAGCCGATTTAAGACATTCCCTCGGAATGGTGTTACAGGATACGCATTTATTTACAGCAAGCGTCAAAGACAATATCCGCTATGGTAAATTAGATGCGACCGATGAAGAGGTTATCGAAGCAGCAAAACTTGCCAACGCAGACAGCTTTATCGAACGGCTTCCACAGGGATATGACACTGTTCTTACTGGAGATGGTGCCAACTTAAGTCAGGGTCAGAGACAGCTCCTATCTATCGCAAGAGCAGCCATCGCAGACCCACCAGTATTAATCCTTGATGAAGCAACCAGTTCCATTGATACCCGTACTGAGAAAATCGTACAGGAAGGTATGGATCGACTGATGCATGGAAGAACTACCTTCGTTATCGCACATCGCCTTTCTACTATCAAAAACAGTGATTGTATTATGGTATTAGAACAGGGGCGAATCATTGAGAGAGGCTCCCATGATGATTTGATTGAAGAACAGGGAAGATACTACCAGCTTTATACAGGAAATAAGGCTTAGCTTATTTAGCATCTATTTCTTTATCACATCATAAAGCACCTTTATCGCGTCCTCCACCCCCGTTGTATTGAGATAGGAATAGTTTATGATGAAGGTATGTGCCGCAAAATCATCTGGGCTGTCGTGATAGTAGGCGGAGAGGCTGTTTAGTTTGACACCTTTTTGTAAAGCTCTCTGCATGAGTTCTTCATCGGACAGTTCCGTATTGACCTTGAGTAGAAAATGTAGTCCAGAGTCTTCTTCCATGATGGTGACATAGGAAGCGAGCGGGCTGTTTTTTATGGCATCAAGAAGGCTGTCTCTTTGTTTATGATAGAAGTTTCGCATTCGATTAATATGTTTTTCGAAGCAGCCTTCGTTAATAAAGCGCATTAGAGCGTACTGTTCAAAGTTTGAGACGGTACAGGAATAGAAACTTAACCGTTCCAGAAAGCGGTTGGCAAGTTTCGGTGGGAGTACCATGTAGCTGATTCGCATTGTTGAAGATAGACTCTTAGTAAAGGTATTAATATAGATGACTTTCTGTGTGATATCCATACTCTGTAAGGACGGGATTGGCTTTCCAGTCAGGCGGAATTCACTGTCATAGTCATCTTCAATAATGTAGCGGTCGGTAGAGGCGGCGGCCCAGCCAAGCAGCTCGTAGCGGCGGCTTATCGGGGTAACGATTCCAGTAGGAAAGTGGTGGGATGGAGAAATATGTACCACATCGGCTTCACTTTTTTCTAATTCATCGACAAGGATACCGTTATTATCCATTGGAATATAGTGATATGCCACATTGTAGCTGTTGTAGATTGCGGCAATTTTTTCGTAGCCTGGATTTTCAATGGCATATTTTTTGTCAAATCCCAGAAGCTGGATTAAAAGTCCGTATAAGTATTCGGTTCCGGCTCCAATAAAAATCTGCTCCGGCTGTACATGCATTCCACGAAATTGTTCCAGATGGGTGGCGATTGCCTGGCGAAGTCCCATAATTCCTCCGCAGGGTGGTTTCGTCATCAGTTCTGGACTGTTTGTATTAAAAGTCTCACGCATCAATTTTGCCCAGATAGAAAATGGAAAGTTTTCCGGACGTGTCTGGTTGCTGGAAAAGTCAGCAAGAAAGTCAGACTGCCCAGAGGAAAGTTTCACATTTTCTGTTGTCAGTTTGACTGGTTTTATCACATTATTTTTAAAATCAGAGACATAAAATCCCTTCTTTGGAATGGAGTAAATATATCCTTCCGATAAAAGCTGAGCATAGGCATTTTCAATCGTAATCGTACTTACGCCGAGATTTTTTGCAAAACTTCTTTTGGAAGGGAGCTTTTCCCCGGAAACTAACTTGCCATCAACAATATCCTGACGGATACATTGATAAAGATGCATGTATAGAGATTCATTTTTTAAGTTTGTAAAAGAATAGGTTAGCATTCGAATTCTCCTTAATGTATGTAATGTGCTCTCGGTGTTTTTCTTACAATTACTTTTGTGACCGATTTTCCATCAGCTGCACCTGAAATTTATCAACATGCGTACCGCGTATGCCTCAAAAATTTTGACACAACTGACAAAAAAATCTCATAAAATCAAAATTAAAAAGATTTCAAGAGTACATATGTATTATTGTATACATCTGACCATACTGGCTGTATGCGAATTGGCTATTTAAATATAATTTTCTTAAAAACGGCATAAACAGTAGGTCTTTCATAGGCATACAGTTGCGAATAATTGAAAAAGGGGCAGAAAAGGGGCAAATGCTATAAAATCTTAATGTTACGGATAGCATCATTGTCCTTTGACCTCATTTTCTCAGTAACATGAAGGTAAATTTGTCTGGTAATATCACTGTTTTCGTGCCCCAGTCTCCGGCTAATAGTTTCAATACCCACACCTTGTTCTGCTAAAAGAGAGGTGTGGGTGTGTCGAAGCATGTGAGGATGCACATGTTTATGCAATACGTTTTTTGCAGTATTTTCAAGTGCGAAGCGGTAATTAGTCGGGCAGATGTGCTTACCGCTTCGCTGAAATAATAAATCGGTTTTATAAACAAATCGGTTCGTCAGGGCAGCTTTCTTTAATCGCTGGCAGAGCGGGAGCAATTCTGTTTGAATATAAATACGGCGATTAGAGGATTTTGTTTTAGGAGTATCCGTGATTTTTACATCATGGTTATATGTAGAATTCACATAAATGTATCGCTGTTTTAAATCAATATCGGAAGCGGTAACAGATAATGCCTCTCCAAGCCGCATTCCGGTAAGCACCAGAAAATGGGTAAGATCACGATAATCATCTTTTCGAATCGCAGGGAGAAGCTTAGCAACTTCCCAAGATTCAAGATATTTACTTGAAATGTCAGATGAATCTTCCTTTTCTTCTTTCTTTGGTCTATGAAGTTTATCAAGATATTGAATACTATCTACATAATCATTCAAATATCCCCATTTCATAATGAGTTTAAAATATCTTAAATGATTGGCAGAACTTCCTTCTGGATAAATTATCTGTTGCCGGATAAAATTTGCTGAAAAACTTGATACCAGTGTATCATGCCCTAATACCTTTATCACATTTCTGGCTTCGCACTCATAAGTGAAATAAGTCGATGCTTTACATTCGTGCTTTTTTGCGCTAAGCCATCGTTCGCAAAGTTCGCCCCAAGTAATATCCTTTATCGGCGTAACATTTAACCGACTATCAATCTTGGCCACAAGTGCCCGTTGCGCCATTTTTCTTGCCTGGGCAGTATTTTTCTCCGTGGTGACAGATATTTTCTTTTCCTTTCCTGTCAGTGGGTCTGTGTAGCGTTCTACGTGTTTAAATTTACCACTTTTTGTTTTCTCAGTCCACATATATATCATCCTTTCTGTGTAAAAAAGGGTATAAAAAATACACCCTGTTAAAAAATCGGATGCTGTGGTATAATCTAATTGTTGAGGTTAGGTTATACAGTCAGCATCCATGTTGATAGGTAATCTATGAGGGAGCTCGGTGTTGGTAGCACTGGGCTTTTCTTATTTATTCAATTCCATAATTCATATCCACAACTCCCAATGGTTCAAAAAATATCATGTAATTATCTATTACAGTACATTTTCCATATTTTAAAAGGTAGGCACCCAGTGCATCTTTTAAAAATGCTTCTGTAACATCCAGATGCTCTGCCATTTCGTGTAGATTCCTACAGCCATATTGGTAGGCGGATAATATACCGGATAAACCAATTTGTTTATTGTAAGCCCACATTCGGGCTTTTCGTTCTTGTTTTATATTCTCTACCTCTGTCTGGTCTAAGATATTTCCGGCACTGGTATAATGATGTCCTAACTCTTCGGCAAGGACACAGGCTTTCTTTACCTGGGTGGGAATGTCCTTGCGAATTGCTATGCGGCTTCCTACGATTAGACCATCATGAGTAGAGAGCGGTTGTTCTTTTACTGCTAGACCCTCCTGGTCAGCAGCATCTAAAAGTTGTTCATATGTCAAGTGAGACACCACCTTCCCATGTAATAGTCCTATAATCCTAATTCTTTTAAAACTTCTTCCTGAGACATTACAGGTTGATAATCAGGGTCACCAGAATGATATGCATTAAGAGCTTCGAGTTCTTCTGGTTCTGGAGCAACTTCTTCTACATTGTTAAGCAAAAATGCCGCCTGAATTAAATTCCAGACTTTTTCAGCATCTTCATCACTCATAATAGTAACAGCACCAAAGATTCTTTCTTTTACATTAGACATATAATCACACTCCTTTATAAATTTGTCCACGGTTACCAATATCAATAATATCAATGATAACACCATTCACATCAAATAATACTCGAAAATTACCGACACGCAGACGATAACCAGAAGCTCCTTGTAACTTTTTTATATCACCTTCTAATGGTAATCTGGAGATGGCAGTCATCAAACGTTTCTGTGTAGGCTTATCTTGTTTCTTTAGAAATTTGATAGCCTTTTTGCCATAAATAATTTGAAACAATAAAATTCTCCTTTCTTAATCCCATAAACTATCGTCTTTCATAATATCTAAATCACTTTGTTTTCCTTCTGGAGTAGCTTCTATATCAGTACGAGGATGAGCGGCGCGGAGTTCGTCTTCTTTATAAACAGAAGAATTTTCCTTTATTTTTTTATTAAGGATTTCGGCATACGCCATATAGCGTTTATAAACGTCTTGTAGCTCATTGGTACGTTTTACTTCTAATAGAGTAACCGTATCAACAAGTTTTCTTCCGTCATTATCAAGCTTCCTGTATTTTTCTATATGTTCTTTTTCGTCAAGAGACACTAAAAAATCTGTGCGATGTATTTCTGAATCTACATTCTTTTTATGCCCATATCCAAACGTTTCTAAAACATCGTTTATTCCATATGCTTTACACATAATCAGCAAAGCCCCAGGTGTCGGTTGACTATTATTCTTTTCCCAACTATATATAGTTTTTTCAGAAGCTTTAAAACCTTTAGAAATTAACAAATCAGAAATTTCTTTTACAGATTTACCAGCTTCGATTCTACACTTTTTTAATGTTTCGCCAATAGAATAATCCATAACAAAACCTCCATGTTCTCAATAATAAGAATTTGTAATCTCAATATATCACTTGATTTTTAACGTGTCAATAAAAATTCTATGAATATTAGAAAAACATATTGACATTCTTAGAAAATTGGAATAATATACAAATAAGTTCTTAGTAACTTAGAAAGGAGGAAGGAAAATGGATGGGGCAACAAAACAAATTTCTGAGTATATTAGAGAAAAAGGATTTAATTTATCCGAAATTGCCAGAAAAACAAATGTTCCATATATGGCTCTGTATGACAGCCTCATGAATGAGAAGAGGGACAGAAGTCTACGGGTAGATGAATTTCTAACATTGTGTAAACATTTAGAACTTGACCCAATGGTATTTTATCCAGATGAACAGAAGGAGGCAGGATAATGAAGTTTGAAGACAAAAAACTGTAGGAAGTGTCGTTTCCCACAGTTTTTGCCTAAATTTATTTACCCTATATGCTCTGCAGACATTACACTCAAGTACCCGTTCCGTTCAATTAAGCCCGAACCGTTTACTTTGCATACGCGCTTTGTCACACAAGACGACACCAAGTGCTTCTATGGAGCATCTTGCCACTTAAGCAGTTTTAGCTCTGCAAGGTTATGTAAAAAGATTAGTAGCCCATTAGCTGGCAAGAAAATCAAACTACTATATAGTAGCCTACACATGATTTACCATGTGCCATTAAGAAAATTAAGGGAACAGGGCAAATTCAAAAACTGGGTCATATGGACCAACTCCTTTCATTGCCCATGTTTTGGGTTTATGAAAGAATTTTATCATAATATGAAAAATATTTCAACTAATAAACAATTAGCAGACAAAAATTAGAACGCAAGAGCAGTTAGGGGGTGAGACAGATAGAGGAAAAGATATTAAAAATTTGTATGAAATTATTCTGGCCAGTACTAATCGCATGGATAATTTGCGCACTGGCCAAGATAATGATTGATTTTGGACTGATTACATAAGTCGCTCAGAAATTTCCTGTAATGGATATGAAATAGCATGATATTCCTTGTTTGCTAAACGAGGTTTTACTAATTTTCCGTAATTATCAACGGCTATTTCAAAATGCTCTGAGTAATGTTTCTTACCAGAATGATAATGAATGTCAAAAATTGCAGCACTGCCCCTATATTCATAGAGCTTGAATGGTGCGAGAAATTTTTGACCGGGTGCTATTGAATTTCCAGAAAGACCATCAAAGATAGTCGAAATATCCGCAAGCGATTTTGGATGATTTTGTATAACATCATTATATGTAAGTGAATCAATAAAAGCGGAAGATGCACCAAAATTTTTAACAACAAAATAGCCAGTTGGTTCCCCACATTGCATGTAATCAAAATAAACGCATACATAAGGTCTACTGGAATTTTCAATCATTTTATTATTCTGACGTAAAGTTATTACAACAGTAACAATGGAAATGGCAGCCAAAATAAAGGAAAGCACAGAGAGCACAATATTTACTTTTGTTGATAAATCCATGAAATTTTCTCCTTTCGTATATACTCGGATGCAGCAACATCCTGTAACAATATAATAGGGGAAATGTAAAAAAATGTCAATAAAAATATTGGAAAGGAGGTAAATTTTGTGGAAGATATAACCAGAATCGTAGAAACCATACACGGTCAACCATACTATTCGAATAAACAACTCGCTAAAGCGTTCAGTGTCTCAGAAGGAACAGTTTGCCGTAGAAAAAAAGGAATCGAAAAAGAAAGAAAAAGATATGGTAATTATGCCATCATTTCTTCCGGAACAAATCTCTATGCCTACATAGATTACGATAAGTATCACAAAGACTTGGAAGACCCGATTATGAGAAAACACGTTCCGAATTACGACCCGATGCAGGTGGCGGAAGCCTGTGGATATGGAAAACGTGTAAGAATGCTTAAATAAAAAAATGTGCCTGAGGGAGCGGCAACTCCCAATGGGCACATAGCAATAAAACCAATTACAGTATACTCCAAAATGGAGAAAAACGAAAGGAAAAATTATGCTTAAAGTTAATTTAGCAAGAGGAATTGTAGAAATAGCCGGAAATGATATGGATTATATCTCGGAATTAGAAACGGCGGTTTGGCTGGTAAAGAATTCGATTTCGGAAGAAATGCACGGACAGATGAGAGAAGCATTTGAAGAGGCAATGCAGGCAGAGGAACGACCGTATCTGATTTGTGAAGAGGACTTTACAAGACGAACGAGAGAACTGTTAGGTGCAAAAAACGAAGCGAAAGAAGAAATCCCGTTAGATGCAGAAGATGCAGAATATTTATTCCGTAAGATTCATTTAGCACAACAAGCCGGAAATGCAATATTACTATCCTATGATAATTACGGCATGGATGTACATATTGCAGTAGGTCAGTTTGATATAGCAAAAGGATTTGATGAGGCGTTTCGCATGTATGCAGGCGAAAAAGGAGAGCGTGAAACGTATGAGAGTTGCATCGAATACCTTGAAGAATTAATAGAAGAGGGGATGAAAGATGGTAATTAATTTTGTATTGCACAAGTACCGACAGACAAAAGCTGCTCTTGAACTGCAACCTGCCTCATCGCGTCTCTTGGAGCGGAAAGCTGCATTAAAGTGGTGGATTGCAAAGGACATAAAGGAAAATGGAGTATTCCAAGAAAAATAAAGAAAATCCGGCGAAAATAATTCGCTGGCAGAACGGACAACTAGTGTGTTTCTGTGGAACGATGGCAGAAGCAGAAAATTATGCAGAGCAAAGAAGCAAAGTGATTAAACAGAATTATGTGATTGTATGAAAAAGAGGAGTCAAACATTTGACTCCTCTTAAGCAAATACCAAAGGATGGTACATGCCAAAAACCTATTTAGAGTGTACTATCTGCAATTTAAAATGTCAAGAAATAATCGGGTGAAAGTCCCGTATAAAACTTGATAAACGTATTAAGGATAGGACCAGATATGAGTTATACGAAACATATATATAACCTCGGCAATGCAATAGAGGTAGAGGAAAAACACACTTACAGACTTCGCTCTCCAGGAATGAAACGAGAGAAGAAAAAGAAGCTGACCCCCGCACAAATGAAAGCAGTCAATCAGAAAAATAAAGAGAAGAAATGTAGAAGAAGATTGAGAAAGCATTTCAGGGAGAATGATTATTTTGTATGTCTTACTTACAAAAAAGAGGAACGTCCTTCCGATATGGCAGAAGCCGGGAAAGATTTTTCGGACGCTTTGAGAAAAATTCGTAAGGCGTATGCAAAAGCAGGATACAAGGTAAAGTGGATTCGGAATATTGAAGTAGGGACGAGGAATGCATGGCACATCCATTTGGTTATTAACAGGATACCAGATATAGATTTAATTCTTCGGAAAGCTTGGAAGAAAGGTAAAGTAATCTGTCAGCTCATGTACGAAAAAGGTGAGTTCAAGGACTTGGCAGCCTATCTTACAAAGACTCCGGAAACAGATAAACGCTTAAGAGAGTCAGAACATGATGCATCAAGGAATCTTCCGTTGCCAGAGCCGGAGAAAAAAACGTACATGCACTGGAAGACCTGGAACAAGATTCGTGTACCAAGGGGCTATTACATAGACAAAGATTCCGTTTATGAGGGGGTTAATCCTATCACGGGATATCCATTTAGAGAATATACGCTACTAAAGCTGAAAAGGAGGGAATGATGGAAGTACATATCTACATAGAAACCGACAGTAAAGCTCCCCAAAGACAATTTCGTAAGTATGGATATGTGCTGGAGTGTAGCTTAAGAGGAGCGATATGGACGAAGGAAAAGTTTGGGGAAGCGGAGGGAACATATCACAGCGTAGTTCTGCGAGCATTGATAGAGGCAATGAAGAGACTCACTAAAGAGAGCGAAGTGCATATCCACACTGAAAATGTGTATATCTTGTCCATGTTAGAGAAAAATGTGGACAACTGGGAGGCAAATGGATATATGACTTCAAAAGGAAAGCCAGTTGCTAATGCAGATCAGTGGAAAGAACTTCATTCTATCGCAGAAAATCACTTGCTCTTGCCAGAACCAGGACGACACGCTTATACAAGCTGGATGCTTGGAAAAATGAAGGAGAAATAATATGTTTGATAAATTTGGTGAAATGGATTCTTACAAGGAAATCAATACACTTGCAGAGAATTTGTTCAACGAGGGAGATATTGAAAGTTTAAGAAACATGGCAAAAGAAAACGGCATTACAGAGGACTTCGTAGAACTCTACCTGCAGGGAGACATCATGGAACTGTGTGACGCAGAAACAGCAGCATATGGAAAGATTGATGTCGAAGTGGCCGAACTCAAACTAAAAGGAATTATGGAAGACTGGGTAGAGTACTTAAGAGTGCAGATTTCGGAGAATGAATTACTTGCTCATCGGGTGAGAACAAAAGGAAAATCTTTAAAAGGCTGCATAGCGGCATTACTCAAATGGTCTTTTAAAAATCAAGTTCCAGTGGATAAGGAGATCTTAAAAGCAGCGGAAGTAACAGCCGGGAAGGTAACACTTGGTATCCCGAACATGGGCAAGGCAAAAGAAATCATCAGAAATTACTATCTGGGAGGCGAAAAAGAGTGAAAAGGGCAAAGTTTTTAAGAATACCCCCAAGCGCATTTACAAACATGAAGAACAAAAAAGAAGTAATAGCAAAAAGCCGAATCCTGGAAGCTGATGGTGAAAAGGTTGTAGAGATTAGCTTGTACCATAAAAAACAGTTAAAAGCTCGCTATTTCGCAGACAAAGAAAATCATTATGCCTGGATCAATAATAAATGGACAACCTGCAGGTTAGATAACGTAGCAAGAATGTGCAAGGGCTTACCCGCTGAAAAAGATCTTTACTATTGGGATAACAAAGGATTTATCTGGGACACAAAAGAGGATAGACAAAGAGCATCAGATTTCTTGGATTCATGCGATGTTGATGATTACGAAACCAATTTAAGCGAAATCAAGAGAGCAAGAGCGAATAAAAGAAAGTCTGAAAGGATTGAAAAAGAAATGTCAGACATTCCTTGCGTTACGGAAGATATGGAACGTTGGCTAGATGAAAAAGTATTTCCGGGACACATTTTATTTTTAAAAAGAGAGGGTAAGGGGACGATATATACCTGTACTGCCTGCAAAGGCAGCGGAACGGTAAAGGAAAAATGGAAACATAAAGAAAGTGTTCATTGCCCTAAATGCAATCAAGTAGCATTTGCAAATAACCGTCAGAAGCAAAAAGTTGAACATGCGCCAGTAGTGATATTACAGAAATGTAATGATAAATGGGTAGAACGACAATTCAAAGCGGTATGCCGCTGGAGCAAGGAAGGCAAAAAGATTGAATTATTTGAGCAATGTCGAGCACTTATTCCAATAGGGAAAACACACGGAAAAGTCTATTATGGAATACTCAATGATGCGGATGAGTTTGAACAAGATTTCTGGGATAAGAATCCGGCCGGAAAACGCTTTTGTCCATCATATTTGTATCCTAAAAATTTAAAAGAAGTTTTACCATGCGGAAACCTAGAGAGGAGCGGTATGGATATTCTTGCAAATAAAGGAATGAAGTTCTATGTGAATAGATATATCATGTGTTTCCATGCAAGAGAATATTGGGAATATCTCGTGAAAAGCGGATTATACGAATTAGTAACAGAAATCTGTAATGGATATTGGTGGGGAGAAATTTCAATACTGTCTGCAAAGGCCAGAAACCTAAAAGAACTCTTAAGATTAGATGGAAATCGTGTAAATCGAATGAAACAGATTGATGGAGGAGTTAATGAATTAGAGTGGCTGCAATATGAACAAGAGCAGGGAATTAAAATCTCTAAGGAAAGTCTGGAATGGTTGTCAAAGAAAAAAATGACCTTATCAGAATGTAAAGAAATCTTAAATAATTTAGGAAGCGTCAACAAAATGGTTAACTATTTGAAAAAGCAAAGAGTAGCACCAAGCAAGGCGATAACAACTTGGAGAGATTACCTCCAGATGGCGCTTTTAGAAGGCTACGATACACAAGATAGTATAGTTCGTTTTCCGAAGGACTTAAAGCTTCGCCATGACCAGTTAGTAGAACGTAGAAATGCAAAGAAAGAAAAAGAAAGACTAAACGAATATGCAGAATTAGATAAGCAGATAAAGGAACGCCTGCCAGAAGTAAGGAGATATTTCTACGAAGATGATACATACATGATTATTCCGGCCGGCAAGTGCGAGGAACTAATGAAAGAAGGAAAAGAGCTTCATCATTGCGTAGGCGCGAGCGACATTTACATGAAAAGAATGGCAGCGGGAGAAACGTGGATTCTATTCCTCCGAAAGAAAGAAGATTTGGAAAAAGCATATTACACAGTGGAAATTAACCTAAAAACAGATGAAGCCATACAGTTTTATTCGGAATTTGATAGACAGCCGGATAAAAAAACAATAGAGAAATTACTGAACAAGTATACAAAAAGACTTAAAACAATGAAACAACCAATTATGGCAGCGGCAGTATAGGAGGCAACATGGAATATAAACAAATGACACTCGCAGAGTGGCTAGATATCAAACAGAAATTAAAACAGAATATCTCGTCCGCAAAGGACAAGCTAAACGGATTGAAGAAAGATTTTGTCCGTATCGGCTATCTCTTGCGCAAAATAGATGATAACGAATTATACAAGCAAGATGGCTATAAAAGTATCGCAGAATTTGCCAAAGCAGAATGCGGCTTATCTCCGTCAGATACAACAAGATTCATTCAGATAAACAAAAAATATTCTGTAGGCGGCAATTCCGAAGAACTCCGGCCGGAATTTCTCAACTTTGGTCAAAGTAAATTAGCAGCAATGCTGACCCTTCCGGACAGTGATCTGGTAATGATTACCCCAGAAACGAGCAGAGAAGATATTCGGGAATTAAACCGTTTTAATAAGTCTGTCCCAGAGTCAGAATTAGACAGTAACATAGAGCAGCTTATCAGAGACTTCTACATATCTCAAGAACTTGTAAGAAAAGCGGTAGCGGTAAAAAACAATGTAAAAGAATTACGAGAACTGATTGCGCCGAGTGGAAGCCGGTCTTTCAGAAAGAGCAAATGGTTCATCATGTTTCACGAAAACAAGATAAATATCAAAGAATACGCCGGAATAGTAAAGGAGATTTCCTGGGAAGAATTTACCACGACAACAGCTAAAGTCTTAGAAAAATACGAATTAGATTATATTTCAAAAAAACAGGAGGAGACAGATGGACATAGAGAAAATAGCGAAGACAATAAACAAGACAGCATCAGAAGTGGAGCGGATGATGAACGAAATAGTACTAGGGATAGAGGAAATGTCGGAAAGACAGAAGAGAACGAGAACATACAGAAGCCTCAGCAGAGTGAAACAGAACATGAAACCGATAACAATATCCCTGAACCCATCACAGAAAAGAACGTGGGATACCCAGAGAAACCAGAGGGAGAGAAGGAGCAGGAAAAGGAAGTAATTGCGCCGGCGCAAAAACCGTCAAAACCCGCATTAATCCCAAGTAAGGAAGCAGATTTAAAAGAGGATAAAATCATCCGTTGGGATAAAATGAAATCCATGTCTATCCCAGAAGTGGCCGAAATTCTCCTCATAGGATACAAGAGCCATCACCTCACATTCAACAGTATTACGGATGTCGAGAACTGGCTAAGCGAGGAGATGGAGAAATAGCTGGACAACCTCCAGAGGTTTTACATATTACAGTAACTTATCAATGCTCCATGAGAGCTATATGCCATTAATATTCCTCCGGATTTGTTCCGGAGGAGAAAGGAAACTGAATTGAAAAGACGAAAGAAACATAAAGCAAGTATTCTTCAAGAAAAAGGAAGCCCATGTTATTTGTGCATGAAGATGCGGCCGCACTACGAATGGCAGAAAGCAGTTCATGAACATCATATTTTCGGCGGATCCAATAGAGATAAATCAGAAGCAGAAGGATTAAAAGTCTATTTATGTTTAGAACATCACATAAGCGGAAAAGAAGCAGTGCATAATAATGCAGAGTTAATGAGAGAACTTCGCAAAGATGGACAGAGAGCTTTTGAAAAAACTCACACACGCGAAGAATTTATGCGACTGTTCGGAAAAAATTATTTGGAGGAGGAAGAATGAGAATTGATAAAAATAAGCTTGAACTTGCAAGGGCTAGAAAAAATATAAGTGTAAAAGATATTATAGCAGCGGGAATTCCAAAACCTACGTACTACAAGATGCGAAGAGGAGAAAATATTTTGCCGAACACAGCTGGAAAATTAGCGAGGATTTTAGATGTAGACGTTTTAGAGATTGTTCAGGAGGAGAAAGATGGATTATAAAAAACTCTATGACTCATTAAAATTTATTAAAAAAACTTGCGAGAGCTATCAAAACAATGAGGGCTGCGCCGAATGCCCCATGGGGAGTGAAGGCGGTATATGCCACCTGACGAAAGGAGATTACCCTTCGGAATGGCAGCTAGAAAAGCCGGCGGTAAAGATAATGAGGTAGCCTATGAGTCATGAATATAGAATCTTAGAGCGTCTGCTTATTGAAGGTAAAATAAGCAGACAGGAATTTAAAGGACGTATAGACGCAATTCAACACGATACTTATGAAGACTTAGCAATGATGTTATTTAAAAGGAAAATCGGCGAAATGGAGTTCGTGGAGCGGTATAATCGGTTGATTGAACGGGATGCTCAAAAACACTGGGAACCGATTCGGCCCCATGAACATATATAAGCGAAACTTTACAAAATAACATAAAAAACAAGAGACACTTGACTTGAAAACAGTGTACATAAGAAATAATAACTAGTTTATTTGTAAAGTGAAAAAACATAAGAAATAATTATGTGATTAATAAATATTTACATGAAGAGGGACAAAATGAAATTAACAAAAATATTAGGAAGCATGGTAGTAATTAGTACGGTGTTTATAATTTATCTGCTCTTATATTACGGAATGTAGAAGAAAGCATGAGATTATGAAAGACTATTAAAGGAAGAGGTGATTCCATTGGAAAAGTCAGTCCTAATTCAGTATTGTGATATGCAAGCTGAAATAAAAGAGCTTAGGAGGCTCATAAGAATGACAGAAGAAAGGTTAGAGAAGATTGAGCAAGAGGGAGCAGTAAGCGATGTAGTGTCAGGCGGTATGGGAGGAATACAGCATTTTGTAGTTGAAGGATTTCCTATTCCCGAACATACTAAAGTAAAGCAGCTACTTATTTCGAGACGAAAACGCTTGAAAATGAAGGAAGATGAACTCCTTGAACTTACGAATCAGATAGAAGAATACATAGAATCTATCAAGAAAAGCGAAATTCGAATCATGTTCCGCCTGTATTACATTGAAGGATTGACTTGGATGCAGGTAGCTTACAGAATGAATGATTTATTTCCCAAAAGGAAGGTGGCCTACACCGAAGAGAATTGCAGGAAAAGGAATTTTAGATTTTTTGAAGAAAATTTGAAAATGTCCCCCAATGTCCCCTCAGAGTATGATAAAGTGTAAAATGAAATAAAAAGGCATAGCCGCCTTGGTTATTTCTCCGTAAAACTTTCTTGAAATACATCCTATAGAAATGTAGGGTGTATTTTTTGTGTATTTTTGGGAATAGTATTTTGAACTGAATAGGAGTAGAATAGAAGAAAAAGTTTTACGGAGGAGAAAAATATTGTTCAGTATACCACAAACATTTAGAGCAAAAGATAGTGATTATGTAACAATTCCTGTTTTGAAAAAATTTTGTATGGAAAATAAAATTAAAGTTGCTCAGAATAGAGTAGACTTATTGAATTCTATAGAAGAATTTGCAAATAAAAATTTTGCACAAGAGGAAAAGGTAAACTATTGGTTAGAAGAAATTTTAAAAATGGGAATGAAAACCTGTTTAATTACAAAACTTTCTTTAAATGAAACTCCTAAAGTTGATTTAATACAAGATGCGATACAAAAAAAGTTTCCTGCATGTAACCAGGAGACAATATGTAAAAGTAAATCGAGTAAAGAAATTGATTTAATTAATTATAAATTGGTAAGTGATACTGAAGATAAAATAGAAAAGGGCAGTTTTGTTTTTTTAATACGATTACTTAAAGTAAAAAGCACTTATTCTGAAAGAGGAAATCAAATAATATATCCTATTTTTATTGACGTGGATTTGCAAAATGGTTTTATTATTTCTCGTGCCAAGGCATCGTCTGGACTATTTAAAATCGGAGAAGATGATGCACTTATAGATGCTAAAAAAGCAACGAATGCTGAAAGATTAATGAGAGCGTGCGAAGATATAGTAATTAAATTCATGAGCTTGGAGTATGAAGATGAAAAAGTAAGTAAGGAGTCATTCAAAAAAGCTATATTTAATATTTTAAATGGATTTACACAAACACCTAGATTAATACAAGAAAAAATCGATGCTACGGCAAAAGATTGTGAAAATTTTATTTCATGCATTTTTGAAAAAACGGGGATTTTTCCATATAAAGAAATTAAACAAGAAGCATTGTTTGACTTGAAAATATTTGTTGAAAAATATGCATCTGTAACTTATGAGGATAGAAGCATTTTTATGAAAGATAGGTGTGCTTATCCGGTGAAATTTTCTGCACATGATAATGAGTTTACAAAAATACAAGAAAATACAAGAGAAGGAGACCCTTTACAAAGTAAAAAAGCTTTTTTTGATTCAAAAAAAGTTGTTTATACGCACAAAAAATGTGATAAAATATCACTATGCTACCAAAGAAGTTCAAAAAAATATTACTCAGAAAAAGAATTTACTGTGTCAATATATGTTGATAAAAATTCTTGTGCAGTAAAATTTATGAGTTTTGTGGAGGAGGATGATATTCAAGATGTTTTATCGAGAGTCATACAACAATTTGTGGTATGAAAAGAATCCACAAATAATAGAGATATTTGATCACT
>JABLTO010184533.1_pt1 | contig 30853 bp, 30 predicted proteins | sample 7160091 | NCBI WGS metagenome assembly JABLTO01 (sample SAMN14651225, study PRJNA627086) | human gut metagenome | isolation source: feces | host: Homo sapiens
AGCCAATGTGCCGGGGGCACATTGGTAGCGTAGGCTCCACCTGTTTACAGGTGGAGGAACCTACCGGCGCAGCGAGTGCATGCACCCGGCTGCAACCTCGACAAAATGCTTGCATTTTGGCGAAACTACTCGTCAAATTCCGCTTGTTTCGCGCGAGGGAGGTTCCACCGATAGTGGAACGCCAACCCTCGGATGACGCAGATGACCGCCACCGCCAGGAGCATATTCCAAAACTCCGGCAGGTAAGGCAGGAGGACGATGTAACAGACCGCACCGGCCAGGGCAGCGGTGAAGTAGATCTGCTTGCGCAGCACCCGCGGCACGGTGCCCACCATGATGTCCCGGATGATGCCGCCGCCGGCGCCGGTGGTGACGCCCACGAAACCCAACAGGAAGGGGTTATACCACTCCAAAGAGTTCATGGCGCCCTGGATGCCGTTGACCACGAAGATGGCCATGCCGATGGTGTCAGTGACGAACAGGGCCAGGTCGAACAGGTGGTGGCGGCGGTAGAGGCGCTTGCGGATGCGGGAGGCGAAGAAGATGGCGGCGGTAATGCTGGCCACCACCGTATAGCTGGGGTTGCGGAACATAACCGGCGGGGTGACGCCGATGATGACGTCCCGCAGGACGCCGCCGCCTACGGCGGTGACGATGCCCAGGATGAGGACGCCGAAAAAGTCCAGCTGCTTCCGGATGCCCACCATGGCACCGCTGATGGCGAAGGAGACGATGCCGATCATCTCCATCACGTCAAAAAGATTCAGGACAACTCCCATACCCATCTCCCTTTTCGCTCCACTTTATCCCTGCCGCTGGGCCAGCAGCGCTGCCACTTCCCGACTGATCTCCGCCGGGGTCTTGCCGTCGGTGGAGACGGTCACATCCGCCGCCTGCTCATAGTAGGGCTGACGCTGTGCCATGAGGCTGGCGATGTACTCCACATTCATGTTGTCCTTGAGCAGCGGACGGTTCTGATCGTGGCGCACCCGCTCAAAAATGGTCTCCGGACGAGCGGTGAGGAGGACCACGGTGCCGAATTTTTTCATATTTTTTCTGTTCTCCTCCCCCATGGGGACCCCGCCGCCGCAGGAGATGACACGGGGTTCACCTGCCCCCAGAGTGACCACTAGGTTGCGCTCCACCTGGCGGAAGTAGCCTTCCCCGTCCTGGTCAAAAATCTCCGGGATAGAGCGCCCTTCCTGTTGGACGATGTATTCGTCCATTTCTACGGTATCTAAGCCCAACAAATGGCCTAACTCCAATGTAATGCTGCTCTTGCCCACGCCCATGAAACCAATCAAAAAGACGCTCTTTTTTACCCACTTTTCACTCACAGCGTTCCACCCTTTCTGCCGTCGTTTTTTCCGCGGTCTGCGACCGCTGATTTCCGTTGAGCTTACTATAGCGCTTGGTCTGTTTCCCTGTCAACAACAATTCCCTTGACAGAGTATCCAAATCGTGCTATCCTAAAGGCAAGTTAATTGTGAATGATAGAGGCGCGGCCGACATCAGTATCCGAGGACATCCGCAGGCAAGCGGTCTTCGGGGAAAGGGGACGCCGCCGAAAGGATGAGTGCCTTGCCTGGCGCTGGTCCTTGGGACGTGGGAGAATATCCGACGGACTGTCACAGATGTGGAGCGCTATCATACAAAGATGTATGTACTCTGGTTGTGTACTTTTTTGTTGCCATGTGTGTTCCATTTCTGAACATTCATGGTTTTTTATTTGCGTTTCGCAACAAGAAAGGAAGAGAGAAAATCATGCAAGTGTACGCAACCTTCTGGGCTCTGCTCCCCCCGATCATCGCCATCGTCCTGGCTCTGATCACCAAGGAAGTCTACAGCTCCCTGTTCATCGGTATCGTCGTCGGCGCCCTGTTCTATTCCGGGTTCTCCTTCGAGGGTACTCTCAACCACATCTTCTTCGAGGAAGTCGATGACGCATCCTACGGTATGATCTCGGTGCTGTCTGACTCCTCCAACGTGGGTATCCTGATCTTCCTGGTCATCCTGGGCACCCTGGTCGCCCTGATGAACAACGCCGGCGGCTCCGCCGCCTTCGGCAGATGGGCGACCACCCACATCAAGACTCGTGTGGGCGCTCAGCTGGCCACTGTCGCTCTGGGCGTGCTGATCTTCGTAGACGACTACTTCAACTGCCTGACCGTCGGCTCCGTCATGCGTCCCGTCACTGACACCCACAACATCTCCCGCGCCAAGCTGGCTTATCTGATTGACGCCACCGCAGCTCCTATCTGCATCATCGCGCCCATCAGCTCCTGGGCAGCCGCTGTTGCCGGTTTCGCCTCCAAGAGCGACGCCAACGGCATCGCCCTGTTCATCTCCGCCATTCCTTATAACTTCTATGCCCTGCTGACCATCCTCATGATGATCACCCTGGCCGTCACCAAGACCGACTTCGGCCCCATGGCCATCCATGAACGCAACGCCCTCAAGGGCGACCTGTTCACCACCGAAGCGCGTCCCTATGCCGATGCTGACGCCCACGAGGATACCTCCAAGGGCAAGGTCATCGACCTGGTTCTGCCTGTGGTCGTGCTGGTCATCGCCTGCATCATTGGCCTGATCTACACCGGCGGTTTCTTCAGCGGCGAATCCTTCGTCAGCGCCTTTGCAAACTGCTCCGCCTCCATGGGTCTGGTGCTGGGTTCCTCCGTGGCACTGGTCTTCGCCATCATCTTCTTCATTGCTCGCCGCGTCCTGTCCTTCAAGCAGTGCATGGCCTGCATCCCCGAAGGGTTTAAGGCCATGGTTCCCGCCATCCTCATTCTGACCTTCGCATGGACCCTGAAGTCCATGACCGACAGCCTGGGCGCAGCGGAATACGTTGCTGGCGTCGTGAAGGCTTCCGCTGGCAGCTTCATGAACTTCCTGCCCGCCATCGTCTTTATCATCGCCTGCCTGCTGTCCTTCGCAACTGGCACCTCCTGGGGTACCTTCGGCATCCTGATCCCCATTGTTCTGGCTGTCTTTGGCACCGATAGCGGCGCTCTGTCCACCATCTCCATGTCCGCCTGCATGGCCGGCGCTGTCTGCGGTGACCACTGCTCCCCCATCTCCGACACCACCATCATGTCCTCTGCTGGCGCACAGTGTGACCATGTGAACCATGTGTCCACCCAGTTGCCTTACGCCATCTCCGTGGCTGGTATCTCCTTCATCACCTACCTGATCTGCGGCGTTCTGCTCACCATCGGCATGGCCAACCCCGTCTGGGTCGCTCTGCCTCTGGGCATCGTCCTGACCATCGTTTACATCATGCTGATGAAGCGAGCTACTTCTAAGAAGTACGCTTCCCAGGCTTGAGGTCGGAATACATCTTATATAAACTCCGCAATGATGCAGGGGAATGAGTCCAATACTCATTCCCCTGTTTTTGTCCATCCTCCCCATTGCGAAACTGGCCAAATCGGGGTATACTGAATGTTAATTTCCACCGTTTTCCCCCGGCTGGAACCATCCGCGTGGTTCCGCCATATGTTGCAAAGGAATGTTGCCTATGAACCACCCCTCCTGCGGTATCCTGCTCCACCTGACCTCCCTCCCCTCCCCCTGCGGCATCGGCACCTTGGGGCAAGCTGCCTATGACTTTGTGGACTTTCTCCGGGACGCCGGTCAGTCCTGCTGGCAGGTGCTCCCCATCGGCCCCACCGGGTACGGGGACTCGCCCTATCAGTCCTTCTCCACCTTTGCTGGGAATCCTTATCTCATCGACCTGGATGTCCTCATTCAGGATGGGCTGCTGACCCAAGCGGAAGTGGACGCGGTGAACTGGGGCGCGCGTGCGGACCAGGTGGATTTTGCGCTGCTGTACCGGCAGCGGCTGCCGGTTCTGCGGAAGGCGTATGAGCGATTTCGAGTGGCTCCGGCGGCGGATTTTGGGGCGTTCTGTGACGCCGAGTCCGACTGGCTGGACGACTACGCCCTGTTTATGGCGCTGAAGGGGCACTTTGGCGGTGGCGCTTGGACGGAGTGGCCGGTTGCGTTCCAACGGCGGGAGCCGGAGGCGCTGGCGTGGGCTCGTGGGGCGCTGGCAGAGGAGATCGACTTCCACCAGTTCTTGCAGTACCAATTTTACCGCCAGTGGCACCGGTTCCGTGCATATACCCGCCAAAAGGGCGTTACACTGATGGGAGACATCCCCATTTACGTCCCCCTGGATTCCGCCGATTTCTGGTGCCGTCCGGAGCAGTTCCAAGTGGATATGCACGGGCGTCCCACCTGCGTGGCGGGCTGTCCGCCGGACGGGTTCAGTGCCGATGGACAGTACTGGGGCAACCCCATCTACGACTGGGACGCCATGGCGCGGGACGGGTTTGCCTGGTGGCTGCGGCGCATTGGGGCGGCGGGGCGGCTCTTTGACGTCATTCGCATCGACCACTTTCGGGGCATCGAGAGCTACTGGTCCATCCCCGCGGACAGCGACACCGCCAAGAATGGCCGCTGGGTGAAGGGGCCGGGGAAGGCGCTCATTGACGCCATTCGGAGCCACTTCCCTGACCTGGCCTTTGTGGCAGAGGACTTGGGGTTTTTGACGGAGGATGTGCTGGAACTGGTGAAGGAATCGGGCTTTCCCGGCATGAAGGTGCTGGAATTTGCCTTCGATCCCGGCGAGGAGAGCGCCTATCTGCCCCACCGCTACCCCCGCAACTGCGTGTGCTACACCGGCACCCACGACAACGCCACCCTGCCCCAATGGTGTCAGGAGAGCGACCGGGCGGTAACCGACTACGCCCGAACCTACCTGCATCTGTCCCGACAGGATGACCTGGCACGGAATCTGCTGCGCCGGGGGCTGGCGTCCAAAGCTGATCTGTTCCTCGCCCAGATGCAGGACTATCTGGGGCTGGGCGGAGACGCCCGGATGAACGAGCCGGGGACGCTGAAACCGGAAAACTGGCGGTGGCGGGTCACGCGGGAACAGCTGACCCCCACCCTTGCCCATACCCTGCGGACGCTGGCAAAAGAGGCCGGTCGTCTGCCCGACTACGAGACTCAGGAGCGAACTGTCTATGAATGAAATCGTCAACCGCATCATCCACACCACCGAGACCATCCTCAAATGCCGTCACGACGAGAGTCTGATGGAGACCAACGCCGCCCGCCTCCACGACTGTCTGGGGGAAGCGGTGATGCTGTCCATCACCGAGCAGTGGAGCGCCTGTCGGAGGCGGCGTGCGCCGTTGCGCAAGGCTTATTATTTCTCCGCCGAATACCTGATGGGGCGGCTCATCTACAGCAACCTCTACAACCTGGGCATCCTGGAGGAGATGCGCACCGCCTTCGCCCAGCGTGGCGTTGACCTGGCCATGTTGGAAGAGGTGGAGGACGCCGCGTTGGGCAACGGCGGCCTGGGACGGCTGGCGGCGTGCTTTTTGGACAGCGCCGCCACCTTGAATCTCCCTCTGTCCGGCTATGGACTGCGCTATCGGTTCGGGCTGTTCAAGCAGCGCTTTGAGGACGACGCTCAGAAGGAGATGATCGACGACTGGACCCACTTCGGCGACCCCTGGAGCTACCGCCGGGACAAACACGCCGTGCGGGTCACCTTCGCTGACCAGACCGTGATTGCCGTCCCCTACGATATGCCCATCATCGGCTACGGCACCGACAACATCGGCACCCTGCGGCTGTGGCAGTGCGAGGCAGTCCATGAGCTGGACTTTGAGGCGTTCAACGCCCAGGACTACTACCAGGCGCTGGCGGAGAAGAACGCCGCCGAGAATATCACCCGGGTGCTCTACCCCAACGACACCACCTGGGAGGGCAAGCGGCTGCGCATCAAGCAGCAGTATGTGCTGTCCTCTGCGTCCCTCCAGGACATTTTGCGCAGCTATCAGGCCGCCCACGGGGACAACTGGGAGAACCTGGCCGCCTTCTGCGCCATCCAGCTCAACGACACCCACCCTGCCCTGTCCATCCCAGAGCTGATGCGGCTGCTGATGGAGCGTGGGCTGAGCTTTGACACCGCCTTTGAGCTCACCCGTCAGGTGTTCTCCTACACCAACCACACGGTGATGGGCGAGGCGCTGGAAAAGTGGGACATGGAACTGCTGCGGTCGGTGGTGCCGGAGATCTGTTCCATTCTGGAGCGCATCGATGCCCGCTTGAAAGCAGAGCATCCTGACCGGAACCTGTTCATTTTGAAAGACAACACCGCCCACATGGCCAACTTGTCTGTGTATGTATCCTCCTCGGTCAACGGCGTGGCGCAAATTCATTCGGAGCTGCTCAAGCGCGATCTGTTTCGGGATTGGTACGCCTGCTATCCGGAGCGGTTCCAGAACAAGACCAACGGCATCACCCCCCGCCGCTGGCTGGGGCTGAGCAATCCGGAGCTGACGGCGCTCATCCAGTCGGAGATCGGCGGTGGGTTCCTGACCGATTTAGACCGGCTGGCAGAGCTGAAAGATAAAATTGACGACGACCTGGTGACCCGATTCAATCGGGTGAAGCTGGTGAAAAAGCAGCAGCTGTGCGACCAGATCTGGAAGCGGGAACACGTGGTACTGGCACCCCACTTCCTGTTCGACGTGCAGGTGAAGCGCCTCCACGAGTACAAGCGGCAGCTTTTGAACGCCCTGTCCATCATGGCCATCTACTTCGAGCTGAAGGCAGGCAACCTGCCCGACTTCACCCCCACCGCGTTCCTGTTCGGCGCGAAGGCCGCTCCCGGCTACGACCGTGCCAAGGCAGTCATCCGGTATATCAACCGCATCGCCCGGCTCATCAACAACGACCCGGCCATGCACGGGAAATTGCAGGTGCTGTTCGTTCAGAATTATAACTGTTCGTATGCGGAGCAGATCATCCCCGCTGCTGACATCTCCGAACAGATCTCCCCTGCCGGCACCGAAGCCTCCGGCACGGGCAACATGAAGCTGATGCTCAACGGTGCAGTGACCCTGGGGACGCTGGACGGCGCCAACGTGGAAATTGTCCAGCAGGCAGGGCTAGAGAACAACTATATCTTCGGCTCCACCGTGGAAGAGCTGGAATCCATCCGGGACAGCTATCAGCCCCGGGAGCTGTACGACAGCAATCCCCTGCTGCGGCGGGTGGTGGACACGTTGGTGGACGGCACCATTGAGAGCGACGCGGGGCTTACCGAGCTGCATGGGGCGCTGCTGGACGGCGCCAGCTGGCACAAGGCAGATCACTACTTCCTGCTCAAGGACTTTGCCAGCTATCTGGACGCCAAGCTCCGGGCCAACCGGGACTATCAGGATCGGCTGGGCTTTGGGCGGAAGTGCCTCAAAAATATCGCCGCCGCTGGAACCTTCTCCTCCGACCGGACGGTGCGACAGTACGCAGAGGACATCTGGCATATATAAAAAAGGTATAATTGTGCAAGCTATTATGCATAACGACACCCGTTCCCATTTGGGAACGGGTGTTTTTGCAGGATGGGCAGGTCGAGTGGTTTTGCCCAGAACTGCTTTTCCCTGGCGCACATTCCATTTTTCGTTGTTGTGCTAGGTGCGGACGCTCATTATCCTGAATTTTTCGATTCATTTTTGTAGAACCTGCACAAAAACTTGTTTTCCATTGGGAAAATCCACGGATTTTCACCATTTGCATCTGATTCATTCACTATTTGTTCATATTTCTCCGTTTTGCACCCTTTCCTTCCTTTTTTCACCCCTTGCATCTTTTTGCGAGCGTGCTAAACTAGAGTCCAGTACAGAACCCCTCACATTTCTGTTATAAGCTAGGGAGGAACCGCCGTGAACCATGCAGCAACCCGTGACACGTTATTACCCCGTCTGCTGCGTTCCTACGCCGCCTACTACGACGTAGAACCGATGGAGGCACAGGAGCCGCTGGTGGCTACTGCCTTCTTCCACGTCCACGGCACCAAGTACGTCCTGTCCAAAAAGGCGGAGCTGTGGGCGACGGACAACAATGAGTACGTGTACTTCTTCTCCGTCCCCCATCTGACGGAGGAGGTCGTTGACCAGTGCATCCAGCTGGCCTACGACCGCGGGATGGAGCACATCCATCCGGACGAGAACCACATGAGCAGCTATATCGTCGCCCTGTTCCTCTGCGACACCTATACTGAGGAGGCCATGAAAAAGGTCAAGCGGTGCCGCATGCGAAAAAGTTTTCAATTTTCACTGAAAGGCTGGATGGAAGTCCACACGGCCATGATCGGGGTTGGGATGGAACCCGTGGTGGCTGGGAATCCCGATGGCCGGAAGACAGTGGAGTTTTTGAAAAGTCTGCTTTTCCCCGAGAAAGTGAAAAAGCGTAAGTTCAAATGGAAGTAAATTGAAAAGAGAAGGAGTGTGCTAAATTCTTATGAATGGTGCAATTATTCTGATCATCGGTTTGGCTATCCTGGTCTGCGGCTATATCTTCTATGGCGGCTGGCTGGCCAAGCAGTGGGGTGTGCAAGACACCACCAAGACCCCCTCTCATGAACTGGAAGACGGCGTGGACTACTGCCCCGCTAAGGCTCCCGTCCTGATGGGTCATCATTTTTCCTCCATCGCCGGCGCTGGCCCCATCAACGGCCCCATCCAGGCTGCTGTGTTCGGCTGGGTCCCCGTTCTGCTGTGGGTCCTCATCGGCGGCATCTTCTTTGGCGGCGTCCATGACTTCGGCGCTCTGTTCGCCTCTGTCCGCCACAAGGGTCAGTCCATTGGTGAGGTCATCTCCACCAACATCGGCCCCCGCGCCAAGAAGCTCTTTAACGTGTTCGCTTATCTGACTCTGGTTCTGGTCGTGGCAGCTTTCGCTTCCATCGTTGCCAACACCTTCTGCATCGTCAATCCCTCTGACACCATCACCGCAGAAGTGGCCGCCGCTCAGACCAACTCCCATGCGTCCGTGGCCATGATCTCCATCCTGTTCATCGTCCTGGCCGTCATCTTCGGTTTCTTGGTCTATCGCCGCAACGCCCCTCTGGGTGTCGCCAGTGTCATCGGCGTCATCGCCATCGTCATCTGCCTGGCCATCGGCCTGAATTTCCATCCCCTGATGCTCACCTACACCACCTGGATGCTCATCTGTGGTGTGTACATCGCCATCGCTTCTGTCACCCCGGTCTGGATCCTGCTCCAGCCCCGTGACTACCTGTCCTCCTTCCTGCTCTACGGTATGATGATCATCGCTGTCCTGGGTGTCCTGGGCTCCGCGATCTTCAGCCCCCAGCACGGCAACATGGACATCCCCGCATTCACCACCGGCTACAGCGAAGTCTATGGCCCCATCTTCCCCGCCCTGTTCGTCACCATCGCCTGCGGCGCTATCTCTGGTTTCCACTCCCTGGTCTCCTCCGGCACCACCGCAAAGCAGCTGGACAACGAAAAGGACGCAAAGCCCATCGCTTACGGCGCTATGCTGATCGAATCCGCTCTGGCTATCGTCTCCCTGTGCGCAGTGGGCTACATCTGGAACCAGTACTCCGCTGGTGAGATCACCACTCCCACCACCGTCTTCGCCACCGGCATCGCTCAGATGGTGGGCACCATCCCCGGCCTCACCTCCGAAGGTGTCGTCACCACCGTCTCCTCTCTGCTGGTTCTGGCCGTCTCCGCCTTCTGCCTGACCTCCCTGGATACCGCCACTCGTCTGGCTCGTTATATGTTCCAGGAATTCTGGCTGGCTCCTGGTGAGACCGAAGACAACGTGACCGGCTACAAGAAGGTTCTGACCAACAAGTACGTCTCCACCCTCATCACCGTCTTCCTGGGCATCTTCCTGGGTCTGAACGGCTATGAGAAGATCTGGGGTCTGTTCGGCGCTGCCAACCAGCTGCTGGCCGCTCTGGGTCTGCTGGCTGTGGCTGCATGGCTGGGCAACGTGGGCAAGAACAACAAGATGTTCCTGCTGCCCATGGCCTTCATGCTGGTGGTCACCATCACCTCCCTGGTCATCACCATCAAGTCTCAGTTCGGTCTCATCGTCGCTGGCGGTGCTGACTGGGGCGCATACGTCAAGGCCATCCTGGGTCTGCTGCTGGTCGTCCTGGCCATCATCCTGACCATCGAGGGCGTCAAGACCTTGGCAAAGCAGAAGAGCGAGAAGCAGGCTGCATAAGCTGACGCGAGACGCTCGGATGTAATCGAAAATCGACAGGCCGATACCAACCGGTATCGGCCTGTTTCCTTTTGGCGGAGCTCATCCTTTGGCACGGATCAGCAAACACACGATCCCCGCCAGAGCGAGAACCACCCCCACGATCCGCGCTATTTTCATCCGCACAAGCCATCCGTGATAAAAACTGTGCGGTGCATCACTTGTGCCCTGCAGCAGAATATAACAAAGACCAGAAAACAACAATGCCAACACGCCCAGCACAAGGATGGTCACCCCCAAGAACAACAGTCCTTTTTTCATACTTACCCCCTTCCGTTGGATTTTGCAGCATCGCAGCACTCATGCGTCTTTTCCTGACAGACCAGCTCAATTCTGCATATAGATCTGTTCCCCTTTCACCGGTGCATAGGCGATCAGCTGTGTGCCGTCCAGATTCTCCTGGTGCATATCTACCCCGCTGATCTGATGATTGTCATAGGTCGTATAGTAGTAGATCCCCTTGTCTGCATTGCAGCAGGAAGTATACAAGGTGATCTCATATTTGTCCTCTCCCAACTTGCAGCACCCCCGCTGCTGATCCACGCTGCCAAGGATATGGAAGAACTGGCTGACGCTCTCTCCCTCCGAATCTCCGGAAAGGGCGTTCATTTTGACAAAGGCCACCCGCACAAATCTGGACTGGGAGGACAGATCTCCCGGCAGCCCCATGGCACCCATCCCACGGCTGTACTGATGCAGCGCCAGGTCTTTGGAGAACGTATTCGCTCCATTCTCCACCGCAAGGTGCCGATAGTTGTTCAGCTGGAACATCTGATAAGGGAAGGGCGGATTGTTGGTCAGAACCCCTACCGGGTTCTCATAGATGTTCAGCCCCTCTTTGACCGATTCCAGGGTAATGCACTCGTTTTTATCCGCAATCAGCCAGTGCAGCTGCGCCACCGGCAGGTTTTCTGTGAAGGGTGTGTCCGTCAGATTCATCTGCGCCAGCACCTGCCGCGCCTCTTTTACGGTGGCGCAGGTGCCGAGGATGCGGGGGATCAGCTCAAATTGCGTGATGTTCTCCTTTCCCTCCATTGGCGGATGATAGTAGGCATTTCCCACGAAATTCAGCCCTGCGATCCCAAGCCCCTTCTCGTTCACCGCGTCATAATACAAGGGGTAGTCCTCCATCACACAGGCCATGCCGATCATGGCATAGTGGCTTGTGATCTGACCGCCGCTGCGCAGGTCGAACCCATAGTTTCTCGGTGTGATGACCACCTGATCTCCATAAGAGAGCTCGTAGTCTAGGGTTCTGCCAAAATAGAAATCTTTCGTCTGATAGGTTGCCGCTGTACACATAAGCATTTCCTCCGTTCAACATGGATGGTCTTTCCTGAAGCGATACTTTGAAACAACAGCCACAGCAGAGCAACCCACTGTGGCTGTTGTCCTTTTTCTGAACGTACTGATTGCGTTAGGCTCTCTGTTTCGTATGCCCGATGACCGCGCCGCACTGCACCGGCGTCTCCTGGTCGGCCGCAGTGCGTGCCAGGAAGGTGGGGGCAGGCTGTACGGTGTCCTTCTGGAACAGGGTGATGACGGTGGAGCCGCCGAACTCGAAGCGTCCCTTCTCTGCCCCACGCTGGATGGGGCCTGCGCCGTGGAGGTTGCAGATGCGTCCCACCATGAGGGCGCCCACCTCCACCTGCACCACCGTGCCGAAGTGGTCGGTGTGCAGGACGGTGTACTCCCGGCTGTTCTCGCAGAACACGGGACGGTTCAGGAGGGCGATGGGGCGGACGGTGTGGAGCTTGCCGGGGAGGTAGATGTTCTCCCCTTTGGTACCGCTGTCCAGGTAGTGGTAGCGGTGGTAGTCATCCACGGTGAGGCGGAAGATGAAGCAGTAGCCGCCCTGGAACTGGGCTGCTAACGTCTCGTCCCGGAGCAGGGTGCCCAGGGTGTAGGTCTGGCCTTTCACGGTGAACTGGGCGTCTGGGGTAATGGGAAAGACGGTGAGCTTGCCATCGCAGGGGCTGGGCAGGTCGTGCTCGCCCATGGCGAAGGGGCGGCGCTCGGGCTTGATCTTCCGGGTGAAGAACTGGTTGAAGGAGCGGTACTGCACCGGCTCATAGAGGGACAGGTCAATGTGGTACTTCCGGGCATAGGAGTGGATGAACACGGTAGATGCCCGTGTATCCAGAAAAGCCCCGGCGATTTTGGAGATCGCCGGGTGGGTCAGACCCCGCAGGAGGAACCGTCCGGGGGCTGTTTCGTATAAAAAGGGTAATAGCTTGCCCTGCTTTTCTTCCATCGTAGTTACCTCTTCAGGATGACGTAACGGAACACCAAAATGGCCGCCATGATGCAGGCGCCGAAGACAATCATGAGGATGTTCCCCGCCAAGGTGGGTTTCTTGATGCGCAGCTTGCTCACGTAGCCGAAGCCCACCGCCAGGAACATCACCGAGAGGATGATGCCCGCCCAAGGCAGCAGCTTTGCATAGAGCAGGATGCCGTAGACGATGGGCAGGATGATGGCGATGGAGGTGACGGGCAGGCCCCGGAAGAAGCGCTGACCGCTCTCGTCCACGTTCTTCTGCGCCATCTCCATGACGTTGTAGTAGCCCAGCCGGATGAGAGCGGCCAGGACGAACAGCGCCAAAATGGCGATGTGATACCACTTGTTCAGCCCGCAGGCGAAGCCGATGCAGGCGGGCAGGACGCCGAAGCAGACCATGTCACAGAGGGAGTCGATCTGGATGCCGAAGGACTTCTCCTCGTCGGTGGCGTTTTTCCGCGTCCGTGCCACCCGTCCGTCAAAGGCGTCCAGACAGCCGGACACCATGAGGCAGACGATGGCCAAGGTGATGTGGCGGCCGTTGAGGGTCATGGAGATGCCGATGACCGAGCTGACCAGGGACAGGTATGTAAGAACGACTCCGTAATGATAATAACCTAGCATAATAGATCACCTTTTCCCTGTGCGAATGTGGTAGAGCCAGGTCATGACCCCACAGATCACAAAGCACAGATAGTAAGAGATTCCCCGCGCCGTCATCATGGACGGAAGCAATGCGTCGGGGTAGATATCCAGACCGAAGATCCCGATATACAGATATTCAAAAGCGCCCACCGAACCGGGCAGCGGGATGGAATTGGAACCGGTGAGGCAGAACGCCTGCCGTGCCAGCACCTGGCCAAAGTTCAGGCCGGTGGGCACCGCTGTACAGACGAAGCAGGTGATGAGCATCTGCACCACCCGCTGGGCCAGGTTCAGCGCCAGCACCTCCAAAAACAGCCGCCGGCTCCCCGCCATCAGGGACACGCACTGGGCGTACTGCTCCACCGTGTGGTAGATCTTCTCCTCCTTGGCCGCCGGGTCCCGCACCAGGTGCAGCTTGCCCAGGAACCGGATGACCCCACGGGACATCCCCAGCACCAGGTCGCTCTTGAACATACAGAGCAGGAAGAAGACCAGCAGGACGAACTGGATGCCGATGCCCAGCAAAATCAGCAGCTGGACGGGCCAATCCATCCGCAGGAACAGCGGAAAGTTGGTGGCCATGGCCGCCACGCCGATGATGTCCAACGATGCCGTATAGCAGACAATGTTGAGCATCAGAGAGGAGGTGGCGGCGGAGAGGGGGATGCCGTCCCGCACCATGTAGTAGCCGGAGGCGGGCTGTCCGCCGGCGGCGGAGGGGGTGATGGCGGAATAGTAGACGTCGGCGGCGGAGTAGATGAGGTTGGGGGTGAAACCGGTGTCCCAACCCAGCTTCTGATTGATCCGCCGCAGGCTCACCCCTTCCAGCACCACGAACAGGCACATACACACCAGGGCGCAGGCGAAGTGCAGGGGCTTCCCCGCCTGGAGGAAGCGCAGCATCTGGCCGAAATCCAGCTCCTTGCCGCACTGGGCCAGCACGGTATAGGTGGCGAACATGAGGACGGCCAGGAACAAAATACTCAAAATGGTTTTCTTCTGTTTCATTTGACTCCTATCCTCGCATTCATCCACTCATAGAGCTTGGCCACTGGGATGACCTTGGCCAACAGGAAGCCCACCTCCGCCACCAGGACGCCGCCGAAGATGTCCACCAGCACGTGCTGCTTGGTGAACAGCACCGAGCAGAAGACCAGCACTGCAAAAACGAACGAGAAATACTTGTACGCCCGAGGCACCTTCTCACAGGGCAGCAGTCCCCGCCAGGCAAACCACACGTCCATACAGTGGATGGACGGGAACAGGTTCACGGGGCGATCTAAGAAATAGATCACGCCCAGCACCCAGGTGAAGGGGTCGCTTCCGGTCAGCTCCGGCCGCACGTTGGTGGTGGGCAGGAAGACGAAGAACAGGCCGCAGATGACCTTGGCGATGGCTTCGGAGGCCAGGAAGCGGTAACAGATGTCCCGGTTCTCCCGACAGATCAGGATGAAGTTGATGACCCACACGGCAAAGCAGCCTACGTACGCAATGGTCCACGCCGGCACCACAGGCAGTCCTTCCTCGATGGGCAGGGTGAAATCGTAGTGCTTGTGCCCCTTTGCCAGCAACTGTCCGCCGTTGTAGACCAGCAGGTTCAGGATGGGACAGCAGATGAGGGGCAGGATGGCGTAGGAGGGCAGGAGTTTGTTGGCGAGACGCCAAGGAGGGGTTTGGGTTAAGTTCATAAGCGTTTTTTCAATATTCACACAGTGTTTGCTCTCACGAGTCCCCATAGGAGACCCAAAACAACTATCATTGTACCATAGAATTGTTAAAATGCTATTACGATATGAAAAAAGAATCTTACAATTCGATTAAAGTCTGCGACCTGTCTCGACACGCTTTTCCGCCACTCCCCCATTTCTCACAGTTCCCACCAAGGGATGGGGTCGTCGCCGGCGGACACTAAGAACCGGTTCACCTGGCTGAAGGGACGGCTGCCCAGGAAGCCGCGGGTGGCGGAGAGAGGGCTGGGATGGGCGGTGGCCAGCACGAACCGGGGGGCGTCGCTCTCCGGCAGCTTTTTGGTCTTCTGCTGGGCGTCCCTCCCCCACAGCAGGTAGGCCACCGGCTGGGGCAGGGTCTGGACGGCGGCCAGGATACCGGCGGTGAACTTCTGCCAGCCCCACTTTTTGTGGCTGTTGGCCTTGCCCTGGTACACGGTCAGGACGTTGTTCAGCAGCAGCACCCCGTGCTCCGCCCAGCTGGTCAGGCAGCCGTGGTTGGGGGTGTAGCAGCCCAGGTCGCTCTCCAACTCCGCGTAGATGTTCCGCAGGCTGGGGGGGATTTTGACCCCCTTCTGCACCGAGAAGGCCAGGCCGTGGGCTTGTCCCGGCTCGTGGTAGGGGTCCTGTCCCAGGATGACGCAGCGCACGGCCTCCGGCGGCGTCAGGCGCAGGGCGGTGAACAGGTCTTCCTGGGGCGGGTACACGGGCGGGTCACCGGCCTGGTAGGCGGCGTCTACCTGGGCGAAGAGGTCTTTGCACCAGGACTCTTCCAGCATGGGGGCCAGCAGGGGCGCCCATGCGCCCAACTGTTCGGTCAACTTCATCTCATCTTTTCCTTTCTATTCTGCAAATGTTGTGTTATGATTCTACCACGAGGTGAGGGTTTTGGCAAAGCTATTCCGTGATTTTTATGACCGCGACACCTGCACGGTGGCGCGTGAGCTGGTGGGCAAGTATCTGGTGCGGCGACTGGACGGTCAGCTGCTGGTCTGCCGCATCACCGAGACCGAGGCGTACATCGGCCGCTGTGACAAGGCGTGTCACGCCTATCAGTACCGCCGCACCCAGCGGACGGAGACCCTGTTCGCCGCCCCGGGCACGGCATATATCTACCTCATCTACGGGATGCACCACTGTCTCAACCTGGTCACCGAGGCGGAGGGCGAACCGGCGGCGGTGCTGCTGCGGGGCGGACACGCCTGCTGGAATCAGGAGATCATCTCCCACCTGCGCTTTGGCAAGGGCACGGTCGAACTGTCCGCTTACCAGAGAAAGAACTTCCTCAACGGACCCGGCAAGCTGTGCAAGGGGTTGTCTCTGACCCGGGCGGAGAACGGGCTGGACGCCACGTGGGACACGCTGTTCGTGTGCGAGTCCCTGGCCGACCTGGGGCTTCCGCCGGAGCCGAACCCCATCCCCACAGACATCCACGTGGGCAAACGCATTGGCATCGACTACGCCCAGGAGGCCATCGACTTCCCGTGGCGGTTTTATGTTACCGAATAAGGAGAGCACCTATGAAACTGTTATTCGACCTGGACGGCACCCTCATCGACTCCAACCACATCTGGCAGGACATCGACCGGGCGTTTTTGGAAAAGCGCGGGTTCCAGCTGACCGACGCCTACAACGAGGGGGTCATCTACGCCACCTTCCCTCTTGCCGCCAAGTTCACCAAGGAATATTGCGGCTTGGAGGAGCGCGAGGAGGACATCATGGCGGAGTGGATGGAGGCGGCACAGCACGCCTATGGGGAAACGATCCCCCTCAAACCTGGCGTCCGAGCGTTTTTGGAACGCTGCGCCCAGGCGGGGTATGAGATGTACATCTACACCTCCTGCGAGGAGCCATTGTGCCTGGCAGCGTTGGCACATCATCAGATTTTGCGCTATTTTCGGGACATTTTCTTCGTCCGGAAGCTCAACATCGAGAAGAGCAAGCCGGAGGGCTTTTTGTGGGTGGCGGAGCAGATGAACACCGTCCCGTCGGACATTTTGTTCTTCGACGACTCCCCGGTGGCCTGTCAGGGAGCCTGCACGGCGGGGATGCAGGTGGTGGCCTGCTGCGACGCGCTGTTCGCCCAGCACCGGCCGGAGCTGGAGCAGCTGTGCGACGCCTATCTGACCAGCTTCGAGGACGCCCTGGCGGAGCCGGACTTCGTGGGGCGCTTCGCCCACCGGGCAGACCCCTGCCACGCCTGAGGCCACACGACCACTGAAAAACCCGATCAGCCGTCCGTTCCGGGCAGTTGACCGGGTTTTATTATGTTAGTTTGCGGAACCGCTCTTCCAAGCGGCCTTCAGGCCGTTCCAGAGGGCGGAAGAGGAGCTGACGTAGCGGACGAACTCGCTCTGTGCGGAGCGGTTGCCGGCCAGATCCACCTTGGTCACGTGCTGATAGGCGTCGCTGTCCACGGCGATGTAGGCAAGACCCAGCTCCTGTCCGGCGGAGTCCGATTCCAGGCCGGTGCGTGCGGTGATGGCCACGCTGATGTCCGCGCCGGAGAGACGGCGGATGCCCTGTGCCATGGCGCGGGCAGTCTCCTGGGAGTAGACGCCGTAGGTCTCCATGACCTTGGCATCCACCCCAGCCAGCACTTCCCGCGCGCGGGCGGTGTTGGTGACCACGCCCATCTCAAACACCTGGTCGCTGCCGGGCACATCGGTGATGCGCTTGGCCAGGTTGCCGCCGGACGCGCCCTCGGCCACGGCGATGGTCAGGTGCTTCTTTTGCAGCTCCGCCACCAGCGCCTTCTGCATGGTGCCGATGTCCACGCCGTACAGGTACTTGCCATAGTCCCGGCAGATCTCCGCCACCACCGGCTGGAGCATCTGTTCCGCCTCCTCGCGGCTGGGCGCCGACGCGGTGACCCGCACCTGCACTTCCCCGTCCTTGGCGTAGGGTGCCACCGACGGGTTCTTGTGAGCCAGCATATACTCGTGCATCCGAGATTCCAGGAGGCTCTCGCCGATGCCGAAGAAGTGGATGGTGTGGGAGACGATGGTCTTGCCGGAATAGCGGCTCAGGTAGGGCATGGCGGAGTCGGTGAACATGGGGATCATCTCCTTGGGCGGGCCGGGGAGCATGATGACCAGCTTGCCCTTCCCTTCCATGGCGAGACCCGGTGCGGTGCCCTGGTTGTTCTGGAACACGGTGCAGCCTTCCGGCACCTCCGCCTGTTTGCGGGTGTTGGGGGTCAGCTCGATGCCGCGCTTGGCGTAGTAGCCGGCGATGCGCTCCATGGCCTCCTCGTTGCGCACCATCTTGGCGCCGAAATAGGCCGCTACCGTCTCCTTGGTCACATCGTCAAAGGTGGGGCCAAGGCCGCCGGTGGTGATGACCAGGTCAGCCCGGTCGAAGGCGTCGTGGAGGGCCTTTTTCAGCCGCTCCGGGTTGTCCCCCACCACCGTCTGGTGGTACAGGTCGATGCCCATGGTGGCCAGCTCCTTGGCGATATACGCCGCGTTGGTGTTGATGATGTCGCCCAGCAGCAATTCCGTGCCCACGCTCAAAATCTCAGCGGTCATAGCGCAGTCTCCTTTCCAAATTTCTGGATGATTTTTGGTATCGTCTCGACCTGGGCGACCGCCCAGGCCGGTATTCGCGCAACCTTTATTATACGTGGTTTGGGCGGGATTGTCCATGGAACGGGGCGAAAATTTCAAGGGGCGTTTCCTTGAACCGAAGGGGGTTCTATGGTATAATTTGAGGTAAATCATCTCGCGCTCCGGCGAGCACTGCGGCGAGTAAGGGCGTCGTGCCGGATGCGCAGCGTTTTAGGGGGAAAGAGATACGATGGTTTCCAAAAAAGTCAAGATCACCTGCGAATACGGCCTGCATATGCTCCCGTCGGTGATGATCAGCGACCGGCTGAGCAAGTTTTACGAGTGCAAGATCTGGATCAACTACAAGGGCAAGGACATCAACGCCAAGAACGTGGTGGACTTGATGGCCAACTACCTGAAGAAGGACTCGGAAGTGACCCTGTGCTGTGACGGCAAGAAGGAAGAGGAAGCGCTGGCTCTGTTCGTGGATTTCATTGAGAACGAACTGAACGAGCTGCCCCACAAATGACATTCGACAAAATGCAAGCATTTTGTCGAGGTTGCAGCCGGGTGCATGCCGCAGCGTTAAGCCAAATGTGCCGGGGGCACATTTGGTAGCGTAGGCTCCGCCTGTTTTCAGGCGGAGAACCTATCGGAGTAATAGCGGAACTCTGTGAGACAAAAATAAACACGAAACGCCAAGCAAAACCGCAGCGTTTCGTGTTTTTTTGTTATGATTTCATCGCTCCTGCACCTGATTCAGGTACGCGGCCACCTGGGCGGCGGTCTCCAGTGTCAGGGCGTGGTCGGCGATGTTCTGCGCCTCCTGGATACTCCAACGGCTGATCTCCCGCCGGGTGTTCAGGATGGCGGAGGGGCTAACGGAGAACCGTTCCAGACCGAAGCCCAAGAGCACCGGGATGAGCAGGGCGTCCGACGCCATCTCCCCGCACAGCCCCACCGGGATGCCCGCTCGGACGCCTGCCTGGATGACCGACCGGAGGGCACGGAGCACGGCCGGGTCGCAGGCTTGGTATAGGTAGGCCACGTTGGGGTTGCCCCGGTCGGCGGCCATCAGGTACTGGATGAGGTCGTTGGTGCCGATGCTGAAAAAGTCACAGTATTTGGCCAGCACGTCCGCCATGAGCATGGCCGCTGGGGTCTCGATCATGGTGCCCAGCTTGGGCAGGGGCAGGCCGGTCTGTTGGGCGATGTCCTCGGCCAGGGCGCGCACCTCTTTGAACTCGGTGACGGTGGCCACCATAGGGAGCATGACCCACAGCTGTCCGTCCCGCTCCGCGCCTGCTTTCATGAGGGCGGTGAGCTGGGTGCGGAAGGTGTCTGGGTTGCGCAGGCAGTAGCGGACGGCGCGGCAGCCTAGGAAGGGGTTGTCCTCCGGCTCTAAGTGGAGGTAGGGGATGTCCTTGTCACCGCCCACGTCCAGGGTGCGGATGATGACCGGTTTGCCGCTCAGCTCCTCACACACCTGCCGGTACGCCTGGTACTGGGTGGCCTCGTCCGGCGCTTCGGTGCGGTTCATGTAGAGGAACTCGGTGCGGAACAGGCCGACCCCTTCCCCGTCCTGTTCGGCGACCTGGACGGCCTCCGGCGGGGTGCCGATGTTGGCCAGCACCTGCATGGGCTTGCCGTCTCTGGTCTGGGTGGGGCGTCCGCGGAACTGTTCCAGCTGCTGCTTTTTCGCCGCGGCGCTGGCCTGGTAGGTCTGGTACTGCTCCAATGTAGCCCCGTCCGGCTCCACCAGCACGGTACCCTTTGTGCCGTCCACGATGACGGTGGCACTCTCCTGCACTGCCTCCAAAACGTCCGGGACGCTGAGGACGGCGGGGATGCCCAGGGCACGGGACAGGATGGCGGAATGGGAGGTGATGCCGCCCCGCTGGGTGACGATGCCTACCACGCTGTCGTGGTCCATCTCGGCGGTCATGGATGGGGTCAGGTCGTCCACCACCAGGACGCTGTTTTGGGGCAGGTGTTTCAAATCCAGCTGTTCCACGCCCAGCAGGATTTCCAGCAGCTTCTGCTGAATGTCCTCCACATCGGTGACCCGCTGCTGGATCAGCTCCACCTCGGAGCTTTGGAACAGGGCCTTGAACATCTCCAACACCGCTTCCGCCGCCGCTTCCGCGCACATGCCCTCGTCGATGCGGTTCCACATCTCCTCCTGCAGGAACGGGTCCTGTATCATGTCGATGTGGCCGGTTAAAATCTCCGCGTCACGGGCGTCCAGGCGTTTGCCGAAGGTGTCGGCCACGGCTTGGGTGTCCTGGATGAACTGGCTGATGGCGGCTTGGAGGCGCGCTTTCTCCGCCGCCTTGTCCTCCACCGGGTGAGGCTCATAGGTCAGGCTCTGGGGGCGCAGCAGAACGGCGGTGCCGATGCCGATGCCGTGGGAGGCGGGGATGCCCGACAGGGGTGCTGTCTGCCCGCTCATGCTTCACCAAACCCGGAGGCGATCATCTCACAGGCCGCTTCCAGCTGGGCGGCCTCGTCGGGGCCTTCGCACTGGATGGTCAGCTCGGTGCCCTTCTGGAAGCCGGAGGCGATGAGGTGCATCATGCTCTTGCCGTTGACGCGCTTGGCGGCGGAGGAGACGGTGACCTCGCTGTCGAAAGTCGCCATGGCTTTGGCGAAGTCCCCTGCCGCTCTCATATGAAAACCGTCCCGATTGACGATCGTGATCTGTCTGGATACCATTCCTGTTCCCTCTTTCTCTGCAAAGTTACGCCTGTGCTTCCGCCGCTTCCAGCTCCGCCAGAAATGCCTCCGGCGTGGCCGCCTGCACCAGCCGTTCCCGGCGCTCCTCCTCCATGAGGAGGGTCATAAGGCTGGACAAAATTTGCAAGTGCAGGTCGCCGTCGTCCGGGGCGGCGATCATGAACAGCAGGCGGGTGGGCTTGCCGTCCAGGGCGTGGCAGTCGATGCCGTCTGGGACGGTGATGGCGGCCAGACCCGGCGTCTTCACGGCGTTGCTCTTGGCGTGGGGGATGGCCATGCCCATGCCGATGGCGGTGACGCACTCCCCTTCCCGTTTCCAGACGTCCTGTTTGTAGGCGTCCCGGTCGGACAGGTGCCCCACCTGGTCGTGCAGCTCTGCCAGCAGGTCAATGGCGGCCTCCTTGGTCTGCACATCCGCGCGGACGACGATGGCCTCCGGCGGGAGAAGTGCTGTGATGTTCATGACTGTTACCCCTTTTCCGCTCCGCTCGGTGCCGAAAAACTCGGTCGGCGGCGTTTTTTCACGTCTACCATCATAGCATGAAAGACAGAGATTGACAACGCTTTTTCTTCGTATGGCAAAAATGCAGCGCGTCCCGCCACCTCTGGTGACGGGACGCTTCCGGGCATCAGGTGCCCTCTTTATGCTCGCCGGTGACCATGAAGATGACCCACTCGGCAATGTTCTCGGCGTGGTCGCCGATGCGCTCGAAGTACTTGGCGATCATCAGCAAATCCAGCGCGTACTCCCCTTCCGCCGGGTTGGCGGCGATTTTATCAATCAGCTGCCGCTTCACCTGGGCGAAGTATCCGTCCACGATGTCGTCCTCCTTGAGCACCTGTTCCGCCACCTTCACGTCGTGCTTGACGTAGGCGTGGATGCTCTCGGTGACCATGCGGATGGTGGCTTTGGCCATCTCCCGCAGCTGACCGTCCTTGTGGATGAGGGCTTCGCTCTGGGCGGGCTGGTCCAGGAACTGGACGATCTCGGCGATGTCCTCTGCCTGGTCGCCGATGCGTTCCATGTCCGTTATCATCTTCAGGGCAGAGGAGATTTTGCGCAGGTCGGTGGCCACCGGCTGCTGCTGGAGGAGCAGCCGCAGGCAGAGGGACTCGATGTTGCGCTCCTTCTGGTCAATCTCGGAATCCAGAGGCGCCACCTGCTTGGCAAGCTCCTTGTCCCCATCGGTCAGAGCCTGGGAGGACATTTCGATGACCTCCTCGCACAGAGCGCCCATTTCGATCAGCTGCTGATTGAGCAGCGCTAACTGTTCGTCAAAACGACTTCTCATATCAACCAAACCTCCCGGTGATGTAATCTTCGGTGCGCTGATCCTCCGGCGTGGAGAACAGCTTTTCGGTGTTGTCGTACTCCACCAGCTCGCCCAGCAGGAAGAAAGCGGTGTTGTCCGAGATACGGACGGCCTGCTGCATGTTGTGGGTGACGATGACGATGGTGTACTTCTCCTTCAGCTCCATGGCCAGCTCTTCAATCTTGGAGGTGGAGATGGGGTCCAGGGCGCTGGTGGGTTCGTCCATGAGCAGGACGTTAGGCTCGACGGCCAGGGCGCGGGCGATGCACAGCCGCTGCTGCTGACCGCCGGAGAGACCCAGGGCGTTCTTTTTCAGCCGATCCTTCACCTCGTCCCAAATGGCGGCGTCCCGCAGGGAGCGTTCCACGATCTCATCCAGCTGAGCCTTGTTCTTGATGCCGTGGGTACGGGGGCCGTAGGCGATGTTGTCGTAGATGCTCATGGGGAAAGGGTTGGGCTTCTGGAAGACCATGCCGATCTCCCGGCGGAGCTGGCTCACGTCCACGTCTGCCCCAAAAATGTCCTTGCCCTGATAGCGGACGTCGCCGGTGATCTTGACGTCGGGGATGAGGTCGTTCATCCGGTTCAGAGTCTTCAAAAAGGTGGATTTGCCGCAGCCGGAGGGGCCGATGAGGGCGGTGATGCTCTGGTCGGGGATGTTGATGTTGATATCCTTCAATGCCTTGTGGCTTCCGTACCACAGACACAGATCTTTTACGGTAATAATGTTGCTCATCGTTCTTTCTTCCTCCTGAAATGTCTCTCTACCAAGGTGGCGGCCAGGTTGATGACCAGGGTCATCACCATGAGGATGGCGGCGATGGCGAAGGCCGTGTCGAAGTCACCCTGTTCCTTGGCGTACACGTACAGTGCCACGGTGAGGGTGGCACCTGCGCTGTTCAGCCCTTCCCAGAAGCCGTTCAGGGCGTGGGCAAAGCCAGCGGTGAACAGCAGGGCGGCGGACTCGCCCAGGATACGGCCTACGGCCAAGATACAGCCGGTGATCACGCCGTCCACGCAGCCGGGCAGCACCACCGTGCGGATGACCCGCCACTTGCCTGCGCCCAGGCCGAAGGCCCCTTCCCGATAGCTCTGGGGAACGGTCTTCAAACTCTCCTGGGTAGTGCGCATGATGGTGGGCAGGTTCATCATGACCAGGGTCAGGGCACCGGCCAGCAGGGAGGTCTGCATATCCAGGAACTGACAGAAGAACAGCATACCCACCAGGCCATAGATGATGGAGGGGATGCCGGAGAGGGTCTCGGCGGCGTACTCAATGATGGCGACCACCTTTTTGCCGGAGGCGTACTCGGTCAGGTAGATGGCAGCGCCCACGCCTACGGGCAGGACGATGACCAGGGTGGCGATGACGATATAGATGGTGTTGAGGATGTCCGGCAGGATGCCGATCTTATCGGACAGGTAGCTGGGGGAGGTGGAGAGCAGCTCCCACGAGATGTTGGGGACGCCCTTGGCCAGCACGTAGACGATGAGAAAGAGCACCAGGACACCGGTCAAGATGGCGGCGATGGCCATGAGGGTGCGCATGAGGGCGATGTACGCCTTGCGCTGGGGGGAAATGTGTTTGGTTTTCATGGCTCAGCCCTCCTTATCCCGCTTCAAGAAGAAGTTCAGTGTGGCGTTGATGAGCATGATGAACAGGAAGAGCACCAGGGCGATGGAGAACAGCGCCTGACGCTGGAGTCCTGCGGAGTAGGACATCTCGCTGGCCACGGCAGTGGTCAGGAACCGGACGCTGGTGAAGATGCCCGGCATATTGGGCACGTTGCCGGAGACCATCATGACTGCCATGGCCTCCCCGATGGCACGCCCCACGCCCAGCACCACAGCGGCTGCGATGCCGCTCTCGGCGGCGGGGACGGAGACCTTGAAATAGGTCTCGATGGGAGTGGCGCCCAGAGCCAGGGATGCGTCCTCGTACTCCTGCGGGACGGCCTCCAGGGCGGTGACAGACACCTTGATGATGGAGGGCAGGATCATGATGGCCAGCACGATGATAGCAGCCAGCAGGCTTGCCCCGTCGGGGATGTGGAAGATCAGGCGGATGCCGGGGACCAGGATGAGCATACCCACCAGGCCGTAGACCACGGAGGGGATGCCAGCCAGGAGGCTGACGGCGGCTTCCAGGACGGCTTTCACCTTGGGAGGCGCGATCTTGGCCAGATACACCGCGGTGAGGAAGCCGATGGGTACGCCGATGACGATGGCTCCGGCGGTGCCGTAGACGCTGGTCAGGATGAAGGGCAGGATGCCGTAGGAGGGTTCCGCTGCGGTGGATGCCCAAGTGGTGCCGAAGAGGAAGGGCACCAGGCCGATCTTCCGGATGGCTGGGATGCCGGAGATGACCAGGTATATGGTAATCATGAGAACACAGGCCACGGCGATCAGCCCTAGGATCAAGAAGATGCCGTGGACGATGTTCTCAAAGAGTTGTTTCTTGTTTTTCATAACGATTCCCTCGTCCTAAATACGCACAATACACACATTTGGCAGAAAAGAGGCGGCTGGGTTGCCAGCCGCCTCCGTTTGTCTCATGCTGCGTTATAGGCGTTAGATGCCTGGCAGGATTTTATGTTTCAGTTAATGGGTTCTGATTACTTGACGGGCACTGCACCAGCGTCGGAGATGATCTGGGAGGCGTCAGCGGAAGTCACATAGTCGAAGAACTTCTGCGCGGTGTCAGACAGAGCCTTGCCGTCCTTGGTGACCAGGACGAAGGGACGCTGTACCACATAGCTGCCGTCTTTGACGGTGGCTTCGGTGGGCTTTACGTCGCCGACGGACAGAGCCTTGACGTTATCCTTGACGGCTGCCAAGGATGCGTAGCCGATGGCGTTGGGGTTCTGGCTGACGGTGGTGATGACGTCGCCGGTGGAGGTCAGTTCCTGGCCATACTTGCACTTGTCTTCGGTCTTGGTGATGGATTCAAAGCCGTCGCGGGTGCCGCTGCCAGCTTCCCGGCCGATGAGGACGATCTCTGCGTCGTCGCCGCCCACGTCCTTCCAGTTGGTGATCTCGCCGGTGTAGATCTTGCCGATAGTTTCCACATCCTGGGCGTCCACCTTGTTCTGGGGGTTGACGATGATGGCGATGCCGTCCAGTGCCAGAGTAGTTTCCTTCAGGCCGGACTTCTTTTCCTCGTCCTTCAGGCTTCTGCTGGACAGGCCGATGTCACAGCGGCCTTCGGAGACTGCGGTGATGCCGGAGCCGGAGCCGGTGGGGTTGTAGGTGAAGGTGACACCCTGGTTGTTCTTCATGAAGGATTCCCCCAGTGCGCCGATGACCTTTTCCATGGAGGTGGAGCCGTCGGTGGCGACGGTGCCAGTTGCGGAGGCGGCGGCAGAGGTCTGGGCGGAGGTGGCGGGGGCGGCGCTGGTGTCCTTGGCAGCATCCTTGCTGTTGCTTGCGCCGCAGCCGGCGATCATGGACAGGGCCATGAGGGCGGCGAATACCAGACTAAGTCTTTTCTTCATTGTTAAAATCTCCTTTTCAAAGTAGCTTTTGTTTTCCTTGCTGTATGTCCTTTCGACATGGCCTATGATACGGATGCAATGTAAAATGGAAAAGCGGCATTGTGTAAAATGCGTGTAAAATCGGAAATGGGCAAAATCACCTGTAAAACCGACATTTTTCCCCTTTTCGTCACTTTTTCCCTGGTACAAATCGCCGAAATCCCACGGCTTTCCCCCATTTCATTGACAAAATCCTGTCGATAGCGTATGATATTTTACATGAACAGAGACGTTCCAACAGGAGAAGTGCGCCCTTTTTTCCCTGCGGACGTCTTCTCTTTTTCCAACCCTACCGCGTGAAAGAGGCAATGATATGAGAAATTATTCCGCTGAAGAAGTGATGCAGTACGTCAGCGAGATGGAAGTGAAGTTCATCCGCCTGGCCTTCTGCGATATTTTTGGACGACAGAAGAACATCGCCATCCTCCCCAGTGAGCTGCCCAAGGCGTTCTCCACCGGCATCGCCTTCGACGCCTCCGCCATCGCCGGGTTCGGCGGCGAGGTGCGCTCCGACCTGTTCCTCCACCCAGACCCCGCCACCCTGGTGGCTCTCCCTTGGCGGCCGGAGATCGGCAGCGTGGTGCGGATGTTCTGCCACGTGACCTATCCCGACGGCACCCCCCTCCCTTCGGACAGCCGCACCATCTTAAAGAACGCGGTGGCAGAGGCGGAGGCCAAGGGCTATTCCTTCGCCTTCGGCTCCGAGATGGAGTTCTACCTGTTCCAGACCGACGACCACGGCAACCCCACCAAGGTGCCCTACGACAACGCCAGCTACATGGACATTGCCCCGGCGGACAAGGGGGAGAACGTCCGGCGGGAGATCTGCCTGATGCTGGAGCAGATGGGCATCCAGCCGGAAAGCTCCCACCACGAGGAGGGGCACGGCCAGAACGAGATCGATTTCCGCTACTCCGACCCGGTGACCGCCGCCGACAACGCCGTCACCTTCTGCGCCGTTGTCCGCACGGTGGCCGACCGGAACGGGCTGTGCGCCGACTTCTCCCCCAAGCCCCTGCCCGACCAGCCGGGGAGCGGGATGCACATCAACTTCTCGGTGAAGTCCAAGGACGGACGGGACGTCATCCCCTACGTCATCGCCGGCATCATGCAAAAAATCCCGGACATCACCTTATTCTTAAACCCCTGCCACAATTCCTACGACCGTTTGGGCGGCAACAAAGCCCCCGGCTACATCTCCTGGTCGTCAGAGAACCGTTCCCAGCTCATCCGCATCCCAGCGGCCGAGGGGGAATATCGCCGGGCGGAGCTGCGCTCGCCGGACTCCACCGCCAACCCCTACCTGGCCTTCGCCGCCCTCATCTACGCTGGGCTCCACGGCATCGAATGGGAACTGCCCCTGCCGGAACCGGCGGACGTGAACCTGCACACCGCGCCGCCGGAGGTGCTGGAGCAGTATCAGAAACTGCCCACCACCCTGGCCTCCGCCCAGTGCATGATGGTGTTCAGCGAATTTGTGCAGGAGCATTTCCCCAAGGAGCTCATCTCCGCCTATTGCAGTCAAGTGTAAAGCCTATGGATAACATCTTATAAAGGAGGGAGCCCCTTGGTTTTTCGTGAACGTACCTACAGCGTTCTCTTAGTATCCGCTTCCGGCAGCTTCCTCACTTCCCTGCAACCCATGCTCCCTATGACGGAATACTGGCCGGTGACCACCGTCACCAGCATCAGCAGCGCCAGACGAGCGCTGGTAGAGAAGACCTATGACCTCATCATCATCAACACCCCCCTGCGGGACGAATTTGGCACCCGCTTCGCCATCGACGTCAGCGCCAAGAGCAGCGCCATCGTGCTCCTGTTCGTGAAGAATGACCGCTACCCGGAAGTGTACGGCAAGGTCATGGAGCATGGCGTCCTGGCGGTCTCCAAACCCACCTCCACCCAGATGGTGGCTCAGTCCCTGCGGGTCATGTGTACCATGCGGGAACGGCTGCGGATGATGGAGGCGAAACAGGCCACGGTCGAAGACAAGATCGCGGAAATCCGCCTGTTCAACCGAGCCAAGTGGCTGCTCATCGAGCACGAGGGCATCTCCGAAGCGGATGCCCAGCATCGGTTGGAGAAGCAGGCCATGGACAGCCGGGTCTCCAAGAAAAAAGTGGCAGAGGAGATCATCAAAATCTATGCGTGAGCGTCTGGAACGGACGATTCAGGAGGAGATATTTATGAAAGAACTTCACGAAGAGTGCGGCGTCTTTGGCGTCTACGCCCCGAAGACCACCTCGGTGGCCAGCACCACCTACTACGGCCTCTACTCCCTCCAACACCGGGGACAGGAGAGCTGCGGCATCGTGGTCTGTGACGACGGACTCTTCTACTCCCACAAGGATCTGGGACTCATCAGCGACGTGCTCACCAAGGACGTTATGAGCCACTTCCCCGACGGCACCATGGCGGTGGGACACGTGCGCTACGGCACCACCGGCGCCAACAACCGGAACAACTGCCAGCCCATCCAGGTCAACCATCAGAAGGGCAAGCTGGCGTTAGCCCACAACGGCAACCTGAGCAACGCCTTCCAGCTGCGCAGCGAGCTGGAGCTGAACGGCGCCATCTTCCACTCCACCAGCGACACGGAGATCATCGCCTATATCGTCACCCAGGAGCGTTTGAAAACTCCCTCCATCGAGGACGCCCTCTGTCAGGCTATGTACCGGCTGGAGGGGGCCTTCTCCCTGGTGCTCATGTCCGCCACCAAGCTGCTGGCGGCACGGGACCCCCACGGGTTCCGTCCCCTGTGCTACGGTCAGACGGCGGATGGCACCTATGTGGTGGCATCCGAGAGCTGCGCTCTGTCCGCTGCCGGTGCCCATATGATTCGCGACTTGCAGCCCGGTGAGATTTTGGTCTTCGACGAGCGGGGCGTCCACTCCAACCAGTGCCACTGCGGCACTGCACCCCGCACCCCCTGCATCTTTGAGTACATCTATTTCGCCCGTCCCGACTCCATCATCGACCAGGTCTCCGTCCACGCCGCCCGGCTCCGTGCCGGCGCCATCCTGGCTAAGGAGCACCCGGTGGACGCTGACGTGGTGGTGGGCGTGCCCGACTCCGGGTTGGACGCGGCTTTGGGCTATGCCCAGGCGTCCGGCATCCCCTACGGCATGGGCTTCATCAAGAACAAGTACATCGGCCGCACCTTCATCTCCCCCGGCCAAGACCAGCGCATCGACCAAGTGCGCATCAAGCTCAACCCCATCCCGGAGACGGTGCAGGGCAAGCGGGTGGTGCTCATCGATGACTCCATCGTCCGCGGCACCACCAGTGGGCAAATTATTGGCCTTCTGCGGGACGCGGGTGCGAAAGAAGTGCATATGCGAGTCTCCGCGCCGCCCTTCCTGAACCCCTGCTACTACGGCACCGACATCGACTCCCGTGACCACCTCATCGCCTGTCACCGGACGATTCCGGAGATTGCCGACATCATCGGCGCGGACAGCTTGGGCTACCTGCCCATCAAGGACCTGTGCCACCTGATCGGCGACAGCCATTTCTGCTCCGCCTGCTTTGACGGCAACTACCCCACCACCGTGCCGGAGAGCACCCAGAAAGACCGCTTCGAGCGTCCTCTTTCCGCCCGAAACAAGGAGAAAAACTGACCCCAAAACACCTGCACCCGTCCCCCTGCGCAGCGCTGCCGGAGGGCGGGTGTTTTGCGGTTTGGGGGTGTTTTGAAGGAGGGTTTCGCAAAAAGAAAAAACTTTCGTAAATTTTCTTTCCGAAACCGCCCTCTATGCAAGGCAGACGCATTGAATATTGCAGGCGGCTATACTATAATAAATGGAATGAACACAGACTGACCACCCTCTGTCCGGGTGGCAGTTTTCGCCTTGATTCTAGTTTGAAGAGCAAAGGAGCGTTTCGCAAATGATTTACACAACCGAAGTGAGCAATATGTGTCCCGTCGCCAAAGGGGCTTACCACGGCCCCGCGCCCATCCCCGAAGAGGGTAAGTGGGTCCAGGCCATGCAGCTGACCGACATCTCCGGTCTGACCCATGGCATCGGCTGGTGCGCTCCCCAGCAGGGCGCCTGCAAGCTGACTCTGAACGTGAAGGACGGCGTCATCGAGGAAGCCCTGGTGGAGACCATCGGCTGCTCCGGCATGACCCATTCCGCCGCCATGGCGTCCGAGATCCTCATCGGCAAGACCCTCCTGGAGGCGCTGAACACCGACCTGGTGTGCGACGCCATCAACACCGCCATGCGGGAGCTGTTTTTGCAGATCGTCTACGGCCGCACCCAGACGGCCTTCTCCGAAGGCGGCCTGCCCATTGGCGCTTCCATGGAAGATCTGGGCAAGGGTCTGCGCAGCCAGGTGGGCACCATGTTCGCCACCAAGGAGAAGGGCCCCCGTTATCTGGAGCTGGCTGAGGGCTACGTGACCCGTCTGGCGCTGAACGAGGATCGGGAGATCATCGGTTATGAATTCATCCACCTCGGCAAGATGATGGACATGATCAAGAACGGCACCGCTCCCGCAGAGGCCATGGAAAAGGCCACCGGCACCTATGGCCAGTTCGCGGAAGCTGCCCAGTACATCGACCCGAGAAAGGAATAAGGTGAGCGACTATGGCACTGTTTGAAAGCTACGAAAGACGTATCGACAAAATCAACGGCGTTCTGGCCGAATATGGCATCGGCTCCATCGAGGAATGCCGCACCATCTGCAACGATCTGGGCTTTGACCCCTACGAGATCGTCAAGGGCATCCAGCCCATCTGCTTTGAAAACGCCTGCTGGGCCTACACCATGGGCGCTGCCATCGCCGTGAAGAAGGGCGTCAAGACCGCCGCAGACGCCGCCGCCGCCATTGGCATCGGCCTCCAGGCCTTCTGCATCCCCGGCTCTGTGGCAGACGACCGGAAGGTGGGTCTGGGGCACGGCAACCTGGGCGCTATGCTGCTCCGGGGATGCAGAAGGCCTGGAGGCCGATGCCAA
>JABLTO010109782.1_pt1 | contig 30852 bp, 21 predicted proteins | sample 7160091 | NCBI WGS metagenome assembly JABLTO01 (sample SAMN14651225, study PRJNA627086) | human gut metagenome | isolation source: feces | host: Homo sapiens
ACAAGGGGACAGGTCATTTGTCCCACGAACCCCAGTGGGACAAATGACCTGTCCCCTTGTCCCAGTCCCCGAGCGTTATCCACCGTGGTAAAGTAGCAGAACATACGTTTTGGGGAGGAACCATGAGCCTGCTTCAATCTAGCGACGAATACTGGGAGTTCCTGGGACAGTGCACGCAGTGCGGGCATTGCACGCAGGCCTGCGAGTCGCTCACCATGGCCGACATGACGCTCGGCGACATCGCCAAGGGCCTACTCGATGCCCAGCGCAATGCCAGCTCAGCCGAGGAGCTTGCCATCGAGCTCGCCAGCAATCCGCAGCTTACCCAGGCAGTGCGCGGCTGCTTCTTCTGCACCACCTGCAAGAACACCTGCTTCGCGCACAACAACGTCTCCAATCTCATATATCACGCGCGCGATGATTACCAAAAGCTCGGTCTCATCCCCCGCAACACCTACTCGAGTGTCGAGGTCGATCGCGAATGGGACATCTTCACCGCCTACCGCGCCATCTACGGCATCGACCTTACCGATCTCACGCGCCACATCGAGACCGCGAACCATGACGCCGCGACGGATTGCGAGATCGCGTTCTTCCCCGGTTGCTCGCTTGCGGCCTACGCGCCCGAGCTCACGCGCGAGATCTTCGAAACGCTCGACGAGCTGGGCGGCAAGACGACGATGATCGACCACTGCTGTGGATCGCCACTCAAGAGCGCAGGATTTTTCGACCGCGCCGAAGCCCTCTGCGACCGTAGCTGCGCAGAAATCGCGTCGTCCGGTGCGCACACGCTTATCTGCGTATGCCCTGGTTGCAAGAACGCCATGCAGTCCGCCCTCGACCGCAATGGCATGGACGTGCGCGCCGTGAGCCTCTCGGCGTTCCTCCTCGAGCACGGCTTCACGCCCAAGCACCCGCTTCCCGAGGGGAATTACTGCATGTCCAAGGCATGCCAAGACCGTGATGGCAGCTGCTTGGATGCCACCCTGGAGGTGCTCGGCCTCGACGAGGACACGGTCGAGATCTTCCATGGCTGCTGTGGCGCCGGTGGTGCAGTCAACTCGTTTGAGCCCGACCGCGTGGACGGCCAGACCGAGCTGAAGCTCTCGTTTGCCCCCGAGTGCTCGACCGTCGTGACCATGTGTCCCACTTGCACCTATACCTATGCCTTCTACTTGATGAATCACCCGCGCGAGCTCGGCAACAAGCACTATGCCGAGCTGCTCTTCGACACCCAAATAGATTGGGACCTCGTCTACGCGCAACTCTCGGACATGTGGACGGGCGAGTACGGTCCGTGGCTTTCGCAGGTCTTCGCATAGGAGGGGATGATGAGCATGAACGCACATGAGATGACAGACGCGGCTCCCGTTGCCATCATCGGTTTCGGTGCTGCTGGCTTCAACGCCGCCGTCGGCTTGCGAACGAATGGCTACACGGGCCCCATACGCGTGTTTTCAGACAGCGAAACGCTTCCCTACAGCCCCATACTCACTTCCTACTATGCGGGCGGAGAGCTCGATTACGAGGAGTGCTTCCCGTGGAGCCAGGCCGAAGTCGACGAACTCGGCCTTGACATCGTACGGGAAGGTCCCGTCACCAAACTCGACACCCAGGACCATCTCGTGCATACGAGCCAAAGCTCCTATCCGTACTCCAAGTGCATCATTGCGTCGGGTTCCGTTCCCACGCCCGTCGGCTTCCCGCGCGATTGCGGCTATGCCCCGCTCATGCTCAGGACCATGGACGATGCCGAACGCCTCAAGGCCGCCATCACCAATTCCGGCTGTAAGCGCATGCTCGTGAGCGGAACCTCCATGGTCTCGCTCAAGACGGTCGAGGCATGCCTCAACCGCGGCGTGGAGGTCACGCTCGTCGGCATCATGGACCACGTGCTCGATATGAACGCGCTGCCCCAGGCAGCCGAACGGTTCGAGCAGGGCCTCGTCACGCAGGGCGTCACCCTCAGGCTTGCCAACCCCATCAAGGCGGTGAATGTCATCGAAGATGCCGCGCACCCCCTTGGCCGTCGCCTCGAGGTCACCTTTGCCAATGGCGATGTCGAGGGCTTTGACGAGATCTTCGTCGCCCACGGCATGCGCAACAACCTCGGCTTCGTCGAGGAGGGATCCCTCGCGATGGATCGCGGCATCATAGTCGACGAGTTCATGCGCTCGAGCGACCCGGACGTCTATGCCGCCGGTGACGTCGTGCAGGCGACCGAGCTCATCAGCGGCGAGAAGCGTATCGTCGGCATCTGGAAGAACGCTGCGCTCCAAGGCGCATGCGCAGGCCGGGCAATTGCCGCCGAGCTTGCCGGCGACGAGCCTTCACGGCCTTGCCCCGAATCGCTCGCGATGAACACCATCTGCGTGCGCGAGACGCTCTTCATCTCGGCCGGCACCATCATGCTCGATGACAATAGCCGCGTGGAGACGGAAGTCGACGACACCATGACCGTCGTGCGCATCTTCGAGACCTCTTCCGATGGCACGGAGAGACTCGTAGGCTTCAACATCGCATGCGATACGGACGAGCCGGGCGGGGATGCTTACGACCTGGGCGCCATGCTCACCATGCGCATACGCGAGGACTGCACCCGAGCGGGGAAATGAGACACTTGCTCAGAGCAACTGTCTCATTTTGCGGAGAAGGATGAGAGATGACCGATAAGAACGCCCGTCGCTTCAACCTGACCACGTGGATACTCATATCGCTTGTCGCGGGCATCATCGTGGGCCTCGCGTGCAGCTATCTCATTCCGGCTGGCTCACCCGCCGATAACATCTTCATCGAGGGCATCTGCTATGTCTGCGGCCAATGGTTCGTGCGCCTCATGCAGATGCTCGTCGTTCCGCTTGTCTTCTGCTCGATCGTCTGCGGCGCGGCGTCCATGAGCGACCCCAAGATGCTCGGCAAGGTCGGCATCGGCACCATCGCGATCTACTTGCTCACCACGGCGCTTGCCGTCGTCATCGCCATCATGCTTGCCGAGGTCTGCAAGCCAGGCATGGGGCTTGACATGGCAGCCGTCGTCGCCGTCGAGCCAACCGTGACAACAACCGAGCAAACCTTCGCCGAGATGCTCATCAACATCATCCCCAAGAACGTCGTGACGGCGATGAACAACGGCGACATGCTTCCCATCATCTTCTTCGCCCTCATGCTCGGCTTCATCTTGGGACGTCTTGGCAAGAAGGTCGCCACGGTCAATCGCTTCTTCACGCAGTTCAACGCCATCATGATGAAGATGATCGGCGTCATCCTGCGCGTCGCCCCCATCGGCATCTTCTGCCTCATCACGCGCACCTTCTGCAATTTGGGCATCTCGGGCGTGCTGCCCATGGTCAAGTTCATCGGCACCGTGTACCTCGGACTTGCCGTGCAACTGCTCGTCGTCTACATGCTCATCCTCTTCATCGGCACGCGCCTCAACCCCTTCCACTTCCTGCACAAGTTCTGGCCGGTCATGGCATTCGCGTTCTCCACGAGTTCGAGCAACGCCACCATCCCGCTCAACATGGAGACGCTCGAGAAGAAGATGGGTGTCGACAATCGCGTCGCCTCCTTCACCATCCCGCTGGGTGCCACCATCAACATGGACGGTACCGCCATCATGCAAGGTGCCGCCGTCGTCTTCATCGCCCAGGCATTCGGCATTGACCTCACGTTCGCCGCACTCGTCACCGTCGTGCTCACGGCCGTGACCGCCTCCATTGGCACGGCCGGCGTACCCGGCGTGGGCACCATCATGCTCGCCATGGTCTTCGACTCCATCGGGCTTCCTGCCGAGGGCGTCGCGATGATCATGGGCATCGACCGCCTCCTCGACATGGGTCGCACCGCCATCAACATCACGGGCGATGCCGTCGTCACGACCGTCATGGCGAACTTCGTCGGATTGCTCGACAAGGACGTATACCGGAACAAGGACTACGGTGCGATCAGCGAGTCGGAACTCGATGCACCGACCGACCCCGTCGATTATGATGAGTTTACCGAGCATGGCGATCCCATCGAAGTTGGCGAGCAGGGAGAGCCGGATCGATTCAAGGACATGGACTACCCAACCGTCGGCAAGGGAGCAGACAATGAGTAACTACCAAGTTGAGGACCTGATTCTCAAGCATGACGAGAAGAGCATCTTCGGCCGCATCTACCTTCCTGACGAAGCCGCGAACGGCAAGCGCGTGCCACTCGTAATCTGCGCCCATGGCTTCGGCGGCAACAACGAGTCCTGCGAAGCCTACGCACGCGAGTTCGCTAAACGCGGCTATGCAGCCTACTGCCTCGATTTCTGCGGTGCAGCTAACTCCAAATCGAGTGGCGACACGAGCGAGATGACCATCTTCACCGAGCAGGCGGATATGGAGGACGCCTATACGGAGCTTGCAGAGCTCGGCTACGTCGACCTCAACAACGTCTTCCTCTTTGGCATGAGCATGGGCGGCGCCGTTGCCGCACTTGCCGCCGCGAACAAGAGCAGCCTCATCAAGGGGCTCATCCTACTCTATCCCGCCTTCAGCATTCCCGGCGACGTGCGACGCGCGTGGCCCAATCGCAACGAGTTTCCCGAGAGCTTTGGCATCTTCAACGCCGAGGTCGGCCGTGCCTTCATCGAGGCAATCTACGATTTCGACTTTTACGAGCACATCACCAAATACGCCGGCCCCGTACTTATCCTGCACGGCATGAGTGACGACATCGTCGCATCGGGCTATTCCGTACGTGCCGTCAACATCTACCCGCGCGCAGACCTCGAGCTCATCGGAGAGGTCGGTCACGGCTTTACGGGCGGTGCCTTCAAGTACGCCGTACGCAAGATTGTTGGCTTCCTCGATGAGGAGGCTGACCTCCCCGACGAGTCAGGCCTTAACGGCGACCTGAACTTCAAGGGCGGCGGGATGTTCGGCTAAGCGCAACGCGGTGGGACAAGGGGACAGGTCATTTGTCCCACCTAGTAGCAGCAATGAGACAAAACCGCTCCGGTCACTTTTGTCTCATTAGGCCTGACTGTGCAGGCCGCGCCCCTCGATGACGATGTAGTGAACCGCCATCGGACCGTGAACGCCCTCGACGCGCACGAGCTCGATGTCCGCCGTCGCCGACGGACCGCTGATGAAGCAGATCTGCGAGGGTAGGTTCTCGCCTGCCGGCGCACCTTCCTCGTCGAGCGCCGCAAGCCAGTCACCCATCGTTGCCTTCACATCGGCCGCGTTGACGATTGCGATGTGGACGGTTGGCAGCAGGCTGATGGAACGTCCGCATTTCTGGTTGCACGGTTGGACAATGGTCGCGGTCTCTGCGATGCCTCCCTGGGCAAACGTAATGCCGTAACGCGCGACATTGCATGCATCGACCATGGCATCACGACCGGCCGTTGCGTCCCAACGCGTAAGACCCGTGACTGCGTCGCACTTCTCGAGCGCAGCGGGGATGTGCATTTTCTCGATGCGGTGGTCGTCTGCATAGACGACCGAGCCAGCCTCGTCATCTGCCTTGATGATATCGACAATCGTCTGGGCGACCTCCGTCGACTTGCAACGGTGCACGCCCACTTGCACCTTCTGCGCCTCGTCGACGAACATATCGACGAGTTGCGGATGATCGAGGCCATCGGTGAGACGTGCAGGAGGGTTCTTCTCGTAGTCGAGCGGCTGCACGTCCTGCGGAACAGCCTCGTGCCCCAATTGCCGGGAGATGGGAGCCAGGAAGCTCTCGAGTGTTGCGCGCTCCATCATGCACCGCCCTTCTGGTCTTGATCGTCATGCGTCTTCACACGCTCCTCGGCGCGGGCGGCATTATGCTCGGCCAACCAGGTGCGGAAGCGATACGGCGCGATGACATCGAAATCACGTGACGAGGTCCAGCTGCCGAGGACGGGAATCCAGGCGCTACGCTCGTCGAGTGATGATTTGCCGCGGGTAAGGATGTTCATGACGGGACGCCCGAGACGCATGAGCGCCATGTACAGCGGGCTGCTCAACCACATGGCCTGCATGGCCTTGAAGATGGGCACCTCGACCTTGTTGTTCTTGCCCTCATCGACAATCGCGATGCGGTGATCGCGCACGAGGTCGTGTATGGGAATGCGCACCGGACAGTGCTCGGTGCAGGCACCGCAGAGGGTGCAGGCAAAGGTCATCGCCTTGGCGTTTGCATCGTCGTAGCCCACGAGCTCGGGCGTGAGCACGAGACCCATGGGGCCCGGATAGATGGACCCGTAGCCATGTCCGCTGATATGGCGATACACGGGGCAGATGTTGAGACAGGCGCCACAACGAATGCAGCGCATCATGGGCTCGAACTCGGTATCGAGCAGCTTGTGGCGCCCGTTATCCATGATGATGTAGTGAACCTCGGCCGGTCCATCCAGCTCGCCCTCATGGCGCGCGCCGGTATCCACGCTGAAGTATGCCGTCATCTTGGAACCCACGGCGCTCTTGGGCAGCAGGGCCATGAAGATGTCGAGGGACTCGAACGTGGGGACGATGCGATCGATGCCGACGAAGACGATCTGCACCGGTGGGAAGCTATCGACCATGCGACCGTTGCCCTCGTTAGTGACAAGCGTGACCGAGCCGGTCTCCGCCACCGCAAAGTTGCAGCCGCGTATGCCCACTTGGGCACTCAGGAACTCGGGACGCAGCATCTTGCGTAGGAAGTGCGTGATGTGCTCGGGGACGTTGTCGCCATCGTATCCGCACACCTTGCGGTAGAGCTCGGCGATGTCATCGCGCGTGTGGTGGAGCGCAGGCACGACGATGTGCGAGGGCATGTCGCAAGCCGTCTGCAGGATGTTCTCGGCGCAATCGGTCTCGATGACCTCGACACCCGCTTCCTCGAGCACGTGGTTGAGACCGATCTCCTCGGTCATCATGCTCTTGGACTTGACGGCCTTGAAGGCGCCGTGATTCTCGAAAATGTCGAGCGCCTCCCAAAGCGCCTGGTTGCCCGTCGATGCAAAGTGCACATTCACGCCATGGTCACTCGCGTTCTGCGCGAACTGCTTCACGTAGTAGTCGAGGTTCTTGGTGACGTGATCGCGTATGTCCATTGCCGTCGTGCGCAGACCCTGCCAATCCGGCTCCGCCTCGACGAGCGCGGCGCGCTTTTGGTAGAAAGTCTCCTGCGCCGTCTGAATTGCCTGATGCTTGAAGTCATCCTCGATGCACTTGGCAGCACGCTCGCGCAGAGACGCTTCGGTGTCATATAGAATCGCCATGGTTATTCCCTCGCATCCAGAATCTGCGCGATATGCATGACGCGGATATCACGGTCGAGCGCTCCTTGTGTGCGCAAGCGCGCAAGCGCGCCCTTGATGTTCATGAGGCAGGGCACGTCGGCACCGCATACGACATCGGCGCCCGTCTCGATGATGGTCGCGCACTTCTCCTTGACGATCTCCGCCGAAATCTCCGGCTCCTTGAAGGAGAAGGTTCCGCCAAAGCCACAGCAGCGCTCGGCATGCACCATCTCGATGTATTCGAGCCCCTCGACGGCCTTGAGCAGCTGCAGGGGCTGTTCCTCGATGCCGAGAAATCGCGTGACATGGCAGCTCTTGTGATAGGTGACCTTGTGATGGAAGCTCGCGCCCACATCGGTCGTATGCAGCTGGTTGACGATGAAGTCCGTGAACTCGAACATGCGCGGCCTGATGCGCTCGAGTTTGTGCAGGTACTCCACGTCCTCGAGCACCGCGGGGTAATCATTGATGATGGCGTTCATGCACGAGCCCGTGAGCGAAACGATCGTCTCGTATTGATCGAGGTCATACGCGTCGAGTATGTTCTTGGCGACGGGTATGGTCTCCTTGGCGTATCCCGAGTTGAGAAGCCCCTGCCCGCAGCAGACCTGCTCTTCGGGCATCTCGACCTCACAACCGAGACGCTCGAGCACGTTGACCGCGGCAATGCCGATTTCGGGATAGAACATGTCGACCATGCAACCGGGGAAAAACGCAACCTTCATGCGATTCGTACTCCCTCCAGAAATTCTCGCGGAATTTTGTCCCTCCCATTGTATTCGTTTTGAAGGAGGATTTGCGCGTACTGCACACGCCGTAGACGCAATTGTCGTGCACGGGTGTGCGTCGATGCCCTCTGATTTGCGGTATTATGCGGAAAGTTATATGTGAATTATGTTGGGAGAAATCATGGAGCTCTTGAGAAAGTGGAATTCGATCAGCCTCATCTGGCGCATCGTCATAGGCCTGGTCATCGGCGCGGTCCTGGGCGTGTGCTCCCAGGCGTTCGCATGGGATCAGCTCATGATCATCGACCTGCTGGGCACGCTGTTCGTCAGCGCTTTGAAGGCTGTCGCCCCCATCCTCGTCTTCTTCCTGGTCCTGAGTGCGCTCGCCAACGCCAAGACCGCCGGTTCCATGAAGACCGTCATCCTGCTCTACATCGTGTCGACGATTCTCTCGGCGTTCATCGCCGTGCTCGTGAGCTTTGTCTTCCCCGTCGACATTCAGCTCGCGAACCCACCCGAAGACGTCGCCGCCTCCCCCGAGGGCATCGGTGCCGTACTTCTCACACTCGTGACCAACATCTTCTCCAACCCCGTTGACGCGCTCATGAAGGGCAACTTCATCGGCATCCTGGCATGGGCGATCGTCCTCGGCATTGCGTTGCGCAGCGCCAGGCAGTCCACCAAGACCGTCTTCGAGAACATCTCCGAGGCGATCACGCGCGTCGTGCGTTGGATCATCAACCTTGCGCCGTTCGGCATCCTCGGTCTCGTCTATACGTCCGTATCCACGAGCGGTCTCGAGATCTTCACCTCCTATGGCGCGATCATCCTGCTGCTCGTCGGCTGCATGCTGCTCATCGCCCTCGTGGTCAATCCCATCATCGTCTTCGTCTGCATCCGCAAGAACCCCTACCCGCTCGTTCTGCGTTGCCTCAAGGACTCGGGCATCACGGCGTTCTTCACCCGTAGTTCCGCCGCTAACATCCCCGTCAACATGGAGCTATGCCAGAACCTTGGCCTGAACAAGGACAACTACTCCGTCTCCATTCCGCTTGGCGCGACCATCAACATGGCGGGCGCGGCCGTCACCATCTCGATCATGACGATGGCGACCGTGCACCTGCTCGGTATCCAGGTCGACTTCCCCACGGCAGTCGTCCTGAGCATCCTATCCGCCGTTGGTGCCTGTGGTGCATCGGGCGTTGCCGGTGGCTCGCTGCTGCTCATCCCGCTTGCCTGTTCATTGTTTGGCATCGGCCAGGACATCGCCATGCAGGTCGTCGCCGTCGGCCTCATCATCGGCGTCATCCAGGATTCCTGCGAGACCGCGCTCAACTCCTCCTCCGACGTGCTGTTCACGGCATCCGCCGAGTACATGGCGCGTCGCAAGAAGGGCATCGAGTTTTTCCCCGGCAAGGACGCACCGTTGCCCGTCGAGGAGATCGAGGAGGACAAGCTCGACGAGGCACAGATCGAGGGTACCGAGGATACCTGGGCCGCCAAGGAGATCGGGTAGAGGTTTTCTCGCTGTCGTGTGTTCACGAAACGTACGGGGCGGTCGCACATGCGGCCGCCCCGTTTTTGTTTGCAGCCTGTCGGTGTAATTGAGATCGAGATACTGCCCAGCAATGCGCACCTGTGACAGCATTTTCGGGCTGTCTGCCCAGTAATGCGCGTCTATGGTCGTTTTCGACGTCTATTTGCCAAATTATGTGCCCATCTGTCCACACCACTGGGCAATGTGCAGCCACCAGAGCACATCGCTGGGCACTATGATGGCGTTTACTTCGCGAGAGTAGACGGCGCCTGTCATTCTTGAGTCTTCCCGCCAAGAACCGTGAATTGCCGACCGCAGCCCGTGCCTCTCTGCCAAGGACTCCCGGCCGTTGACCGTCAGATGACTCGTCTTTCCATGCGGGTTTCCGCCACGGCAAGTCTAAACCCCGACACAGTGTCAGGGTCAATAGCTGCGTAATGAGAAATGTGCTCGGAATGAATTTCTTATCAGACCGTCTAATGAGCAACGAGGAACGATCCTATGCACTCGTGCGCTGCACTTGTCCGAGTTTTGCCGCAAGATGCTCCGATTCTGCTCTGGTTTCGCTCCGATTCCGTGCAGATTCTGGGGGTGGATGGCTCGGATGGTGTTTTCATACCATAATCGCGATCTGCATTGCGCCTGCGATTGGAGAAAAGATGGAAGACAAGAGCGCCGACGAGAAGAGGAAAGACGGCAGCGGTCGGCGGTCCGAGGTTTGTGGCATGAGGCATGCCCCCGTTTTCCCCGGTGAGTTCAAGTTCACCAACGACGGCATGTTCAAGAAGGTCATGCAGGACGAGTCCATCTGCAGAAGGCTACTTGAGCGCATCCTGAACGTCGAGGTGGGACGCATCGTCTATCGCGACGAGGAGATGGAGGTCGATTCTGGCATCTTCTCGAAGAAGGTCCGCTTCGACGCCTACATCAAAGGTGAGGATGCGGTCTACGAGGTGGAGATGCAAAGCGCACGCGAGTACTTTCTGGGAAGGCGTTTCAGGTTCTACCAGGGAAAGGTCGACTCCACGCTTCTGCAACCCGGAGACGAGTACGCCGATCTTGCCGAGAGCTACATGATCTTCATCTGCAGGGACGACCCGTTCAGATGCGGAGACCCGGTCTATTGCTTCGAGACATTGAGCAGGAAGCGCCTAGAACTCGACCCGAAAAGCGGAATGCATTGGGTGGCATTGAACGCGTCTGCTTGGGGAAAAGAGGACAATCCGGGCATGCGCGACTTACTCGACTACGTGTACAATGGCACCGTGGCCAAAGGGGATGAGCTCGTCGAGGACATCGAGCGGGCCGTCTATGAAGCCAATCATGACGAGGATTGGGTGGACGCCATGTGGGCAGGCATCAGCATCGAGGAAAACGCGGAGCGCAGGGTGCGCTTGGCGGCTCGCGCAGCCGCAGAGGAGGCCCGCGAAGTGGCGCTAGCCGAAGGCGAGGCGATCGGCAAAGCCGAAACTCGCGCGCAATACAACGTCCTTGTCGCCAAACTTGCATCCGAAGGGCGCATCGATGAGCTTGCCGCCGCAGTCGATGATCCCGCGAAGCTCGACGCCCTGTTCGCCGAGCTCTCGTGAGACGTGTCCGGCGACTTTTTGATGCGGGTTTCCGCCACGCAAGTCAAAACACCGATACAGTGCCAGAGCCAACTGCTTAACGAATAATGTTAGTGACGTAACGAGTTAGTCACTCTCCCTACAGCGCTGCGAGCACCTCGTCGACGCTGCGCTTGACCTCGGCCTTGGCCTTCTCGACGTCGATGGTCTCGTACTCTCCATCCCTATAGAGCACCTGGCCGTCGCACATGGTGAGCACCACGTCCGCACCATTGGCGCTGTAGACGAGGTTGGTCGCGATGTCATGCACGGGCGTCATCCACGGCGTATCGATGTCCATGACGACGAGGTCAGCACGCTTGCCCTGCGCTAGCACGCCGCAATCATGGCGACGTTGGGAACGCGCGCCGTTGACCGTGAGCATGCGCAGAATCTCCTTGGGCGTGATGATGGCGGGATCGAGCGCGTTGCCCTTCTGGGCGCAGGCGAGCAGGTACGCGCTCTGCAGGATGTTGTGGGTGTTGTTCGACGCCATGCCGTCCGTGCCGATCGAGCAATACACGCCGGCATCGATCATGGCCTGCACCGGCGCAAAGCCGCTCGCGAGCTTCATGTTGCTCGCGGGGTTCAGGCTCACGTTCACGCCCTTGGCCGCCATGAGCTCGATATCGGAGGGCTCGACCCACACGCAATGCGCCGCGGTGACGGGAATGTCGAAGGCTCCCAGGTGATCGAACCAGGCCGCCGGGGTCATGCCGTCGTGGCGCTCCTTGCACTCGTCGCACTCGAGCTTGGTCTCGGCCAGATGGATGTGCAGACCCGTGTCGTGCGCCTTGGCTTCGGCCACGCAACGCTCGATCATGCCCTGAGGCGTGGTGTACTCGCCGTGCACGCACATGTCGATCTTCACGCGGCCGTCACCGGCGTTCTGGTACTCGGCAAAGAGCTGCTCGTTCACCGCCGCCACGGGCAGCGTGTCGTAGTCGGTCTCGACAAAGCACATCGTGCCGCCATCGCAGTGATTGGCCTTCATGCCCGCCTCGAGGGTGGCCTTGCAGCGGTCGATGGTGGCGAAGTACATGTCGGTGTAGCCCACCACGCCATAGCGCAGCATCTCGGCCTGGCTGAGCATGCAGCCCCAGTAGTGGTGCTTCTTCTCCATGTCCATCTTGCCCTCGAAGGGCCAAACCGTGTCGTTGAGCCACTGCTGGAGGGGCTGGTTCTCGGCGTAGCCGCGCAGCAGCGTCATGGGAGTGTGCGCGTGCGTGTTGTAGAACGCGCTCATGAGAAGTTTGCCCGTGCCGTCGTAGCGCTCGCCAAAGCGCGCAGCATCGGTGGGCTCCTCGGCGCCCACGTAGGTGATGTGACCGCCCTCGGTGCCCACGAACATGCCGCGCTTGTGGTCGAGGTTCTCGTCGAGGATGTCGATGTTGGCAAAGAGCATGGCATGTCCTTTCATAGTAATTGACCAGGATTTGAGACAACGTGCCAGGCACGCTATCTCAAATCCTGGTCACTTCGCGTACTTCTCGAGCAGGCTGCCACCGCAGCTGGAGCCACAGCCCGCGGCGCACGAATAGCAGATGGGGCTCGTCTTGATGCGACGCCTTGGCAGCGGCGCATCGACGATGTCGCGCACGTTGGCCGGCCCGTCCAGCGGCAGGCCCAGGACGTGGTTGACCTCGCAGTCGTAGAGACCGCCATCGTAATCGACGTTGAGCTGCGTGCGGCACATGATGTGGGCGACGGTCGCACCGTTGTAGTTGTCCGCGAGCAGCCTGTTGTACGCATCATAGGTGCGCGCGGCGAGCAGCTTGCCGGCGAAGCGTCCCATGTTCCAGTTGTTCATCGCGTACAGCCCGTTGAACTTCACGCCCTCGGCATGTTCGAGCTCGTAGCGATAGAAGTCCTCCAGGTCGGCCTGGTCGGGCGGCAGGAAGGGCCCGTCGACGTTGTAGGCCAGATCGATCTGCAACTCGGGATCGACTCCGTAGCCAAGCGCGTTCATGTCGCGCAGCACTTTCATGATGCTCGCGAAGCTACCGGCCCCGCGCTGCTCATCCACGCCGGCAGCATCGAAGTAGGGCATCGAGGTGACGAGCTTGACCTTGTGCCTGACGTAGACGTCCTTGAAATGCGCGTATTCGGGGTCGTCCAGGATGACGAGGTTCGAGCGCACGATCACCTGCTCGGCGAGCTTGGACGCCTCCCCGATGAACCACTCGAGCTCCGGGTTCATCTCAGGCGAGCCACCGGTGATGTCCATGACCTTGAACCCGCCGGTCTCGAAGGCGGCAAGCACCGCCTCCATGGTCTCGCGCGTCATGCACTCCTCGTTCTTGGGCGAGCAGGACAGATAGCAGTGGTTGCAGGCGAGGTTGCAGCGATAGGTGACGTTGACCTGCATGGTGTCGAGACTCGCGCTCTCGAGCAGGGCCTTGTCGTGAATGCGCTCGTCGAAGGGCTCGATGCCGAGCTTGGCGCAGGAGTCCCCGATCCACTCGAGATCGACGTCGCGCTTGCCCCGCGTGACCTGCAGCGCGGCATTGGCCACCGCGAAGTCGAAGGGGCCGACGTGCTCGCGCCGCGGCGTTATCCTGAAATGCTCGCCGTAGCGGCTGTTCTCGAGGAAGGTCGCCATGTTGCCGCTGATGGCAACGGGACGGTCCTTGATGAAGCGCACCTCGCTATCGAGGTCGAAATAGCGCTTGTTCTCGGGCATGGTACCCAGATAGGTCGCCGTCTGCTGGTAGTCCTCCTCGCGGTCCTCGAACTTATCGCACTTGATGGCACGCATAGTGCGCGACGCGAAACCGATGCTGCCGAGCTTGGTCGCGATCTGGAAGTCCCCGACTTCCAGCGGCTCGTGGGCGACGTCATAGCAGACCTGCGTGCCGCACCGCACCAGCATGCGGCGGAAGTCCTCGACGTACATGGCGCCGGACAGGCACTCGCCGCGCAGGATGGGATCGTCGTAGAAGCCCTCCGGCACGCGGCGGTCGGAGAATATGTCCGAGAAGTACAGCTCTCCCCCGGGCTTGAGCACGCGGAATATCTCCTCGAAGAGCTCCTGCTTGAAGGGCGAGAGATTGATCACGCAGTTGGAGATGACGACATCGACGCTTTCGCTGGGAATCGCGGACATGTCCTCGATGTAGCTCTCGACAAACTCGACGTTGCTCTGGGGCAGGCCGAGACGCTCGATCTGCGCGGCCTCGTGACTGCGCGCGAACTCGAGCTGGCTCGGCGTCATGTCGACGCCGATGACGTGGCCTTCCGGTCCCACGAGCTTGGCGGCGATGAAGACGTCGCGACCCGTGCCGCAGCCCAGGTCGAGCACCGTGGCACCTTCGAGCGCCGGTGGTAGAGGGCTTCCGCAGCCGTAGAAGTGCTCGATGATCTCCGGATCGAGCTCCGGGAAGATGTCGAGCACGTATTTGGGAGGAGCGGTCGTCGCGCACGTGCATGCAGTGGTGCGCAAGTCATCGCTATCCGTAAGCGTCTCGCCGTAGTACTCGCGCACCATGGCGCGGATGTCGACCTCTGCCATGCTTATCTTCCCTCGTCGCCCATGTTGAAGCATTCGGTGAAGAACACCTGTGCATCCAGGTTGTACTTGTCGCAGACGAAGTCTACGGCGTCATCGACGATGCGCGCGAAGGGACGCGACTCGCACACCGCACGGGCATTGATGATCATCGACATCTTCTTGTGCTTGCGCAGGAACGGCTGCGTGTGCTCGATGTCGTAGTCGATGCCCAGAAGCGAGCACTTGTTGAAATCACCGGCACCAGCCGTGGCGAAGGTCTTGAGATGTGGGACATTGCGCTTCTTCTCGATGAGGCCCATGCGAATCTCCTCGATGAGGTCGTCGATGACGGCGTTGCAGTCAATCTTCTCGTCGTCGAGCTGCTTGAAGAACAGGCGGCGATTGTACCAGGTGAGCGTCTTTTCGGCCTCCTGGAACTTCTCGTTATCACGTACCGAGAAGTTCTTGAGAAGGCTCTCGTGCGTCTCGAGATACTCCGCGAGCTCGGGAATACCGTCGCCACGCAAAGCCGAAATTTTCATGACCGGGATATCCGGACAGGCCTCCTGGAGAAACGCCACATCACGTTCGATTTCCTCGGGCGTCATGACGTCAATCTTGTTGAGGACGATCAGGTCGGCCTCCTCGAGCTGGAGCTGCATGAGGTACTTGATCTCCTCGGGCAGGTTGATGTCCTCGCCCTCGGGCAGCAGCAGCTTGATACGCTCGGGATCAACGAGCACCGTGAATGGCGACAGCGTGATCCAGTCCGCGCAGTCGTCCACGAGACGATGGTAGACGTGGTCGAGCGCGCCGACCCCCAGCCCGGGAATGTCGCTCATGACGAAGATGGCGCCGTCGCGATCGCGCAGGCGGCGAATCTTGTCGATGGTGTTGTCCATCTGGTAGCAGATGCACCCGCTCGCGATTTCCTCGACCGTGCATCCGCTCGTCTGCGTGAGGTTGGTGTCGACGAGGTTCGCGCCCAGGTCGTTGGCAATGATGCCGACCTTGCCATAGGTCTTGTTCATGTGCTCGCCCAGGGCGATCATCGTCGTGGTCTTGCCCGCGCCCAGAAACCCGCTCATGACCATGAAGCGGATCTTGCGATCAGAGCCCCCGCTCTGACCCTCGCTCGGTGCGGCCTTGGTCGTCGCCGTGTCCTCGTGCATGGCAGCAGCACCGCCATAGGTATTGAAGGTATCGTACGGCATATGCGTGCCCTCCCGTGACTAGCAGCAGCTGGCGTTAATCGGCTGGTCATCCTCATCGTAGACGCCCTCGTAATTGGGTGCGGTCTTGATGATGTGATCGCCATGGGTGTCGCCAATATGCTGATCGCGATTGCCCGTATACTCAAATGCCGCACTATAGCGCGAGTGAGCCGCTATTGCGGAGACGTTGCCGCAAACGGGGCAGGTCTTGCCCGTGGGGAACTTGATGTTGAAGTCGAAGAGGAACATGTCCGGATAGTCGGGAAGGTTGCCCTTGTAGGTCACCGTCTCGCCATAGGATTCGCAGACGTCCTCGGCCCACCCCGATTTCATCACGCGCGCGGTGATGGTCGCGAATGCGATATCGGGGAACAGCGCCTGCTCGCTTGCCGAAAGCGGCGTCTTGAAGGTCATGGGATAGCGCGGGTCGAGCAGCTCAAAGTGCTGCACGAGCCTGCGAAAGTCGTTGATGTACATCGCACCGGCCAGGCGCAAGGCACGAAGCTTGAGGTCGCGAGCCTTCTCGAGCGGAATGCGACGATCGGTGAACACGTCGGTGAAGTACCACTCGCCGCCCTCCCTGAGGACGCGCTTGACCTCCTCGACATAGGCGTTCTTGTTCGGAGAAAGGTTAAAGGTGCAATTCGAGATGACGACGTCCACCGACCCATCGTCAATCATGGAAAGATCCTCGGGTACGCCATTGATGAACTCGACATTGCAGGCGTCATAGCCAAACTGGGCAATCTCCTGATCGAGATACTTCTCGGCCTTGGCAAGACGCGCGGGATCCGGATCGATGCCAATGACCTTGCCGCTTTCGCCCACAAGCTGTGCGGCGAGATAGGTGTCACGGCCCGAGCCACAGCCAAGATCGACGACCGTGCAACCTTCTAGCAGCGGTGGCATGGGGGTGCCGAACTCGTGGAAGTAGTTCTTGATCTCAGCCGAGATATTGAAGAGCTTCTCGCGGACGGAGGGAGGAACAGTGTCGTCAGTGTCCCGCGTGCGAGCAGTTGCCTGCGGGTCAGCATCCTGCAGCTTCGCAATCTCTTCGTAATACTCCTTGGGATCCACATCCAACGTGTACCAATTGCGATAAGCTTCGTAATCCATGTCGCGCCCTTTCTCGTTCGACTAAAACCCAGGTTATAGACGCCGCCGTCATATGGAATGACGGCGATTCTGGCGTCACGCTATTTTTTTACTTGCGCTAGTAGCAGACTATATCCTATACTGGTTTATGTCAACTCGCGTCGCAGCTTAGCAACAGGTTTCCTCTTTCGTTGCGGGCAGATGCTTGGGGCGCGCTTCTAGGCCGGCGGGTCTCAAGCATCTCGCGAGGCAATTCACTGCCATAGACCAAGTCTTTGCCCCCGGGGCTCATTTTGGCGTATTATGGACTCTCCATTCATCTCACACGTAAGGGAGCCTGTCTATGTGGTCTGCCTGCCATCCCAAGTCCGAGAAGGAGCTCAGCGAGTGCGGTCAGCTCGGCAAGAGCCTGAGCCGTCTCACCCAGCCCTCGATTCTCTCCGTGCTTGCAAAGGCAGATAAGCCCGTACACGGCTATCTCATCATCCAGGAAATGTCGAGTGGTCCGATGTTCAATGGAAACGCCCCCGATCCGACGGGTATCTACCGCATCCTCAAGCAGATGGAGAACAACGGTCTCGTCGTAAGCGAGTGGGACACTTCCGAATCCGGTCCCGCCAAGCGTTGCTATAACCTGACTGACGAGGGCAGGGCCTGCCTTCGTCGCTGGGTCGATGCGCTGGCATGCTATGCGGCAAGCATCCAGGACCTGCGCATCCTCGCATGCGATGCCCTTGACATTCCCGTTCCCGAGCAACCAACCTGCATGAAGGAGCTTGAGGTCTAGGACCGCACGGAACGCTCCTACACGAGCGCGGCGCACACCTCATCGGCACACGCGAGCGCGTCAGCAATCGCCGTTGCGACAAGCGTCGACCCCATGCGCACGTCACCGGCGGCAAAAACGGGCGCGGTTCCGTCAGCACCCGCGCGCAGCAGATGCACCTGATCTCCACGTAAAGGCTGCTCGACGCCAAATGCATCGAACAGGCTGTCTTGCGCCCCGAGGAAACCTTTGGCGATGAGCACGAGCTGCGCAGGGATGTCACGCTCCGTGCCTTCGAGAAGATGCCGTCCATCCTCGTATGAGAAATCCTGAATGCGTACGGCCTCAACCGCGTCGTCTCCGACAAAACCAATCGTATCGGTCGCCCAGAGACGCGGATCTTCGCCGAAGAGCTCCTCGGCCTCGCGATGCCCATAGCCCTGCTCGTAGGTCTTGCGCGGCGCTGGCCAGCACTCAAAGGCCTCGCAACTCGCCGGCGGGCGTTGCGCGCGAATGACCTGGGTCACGCTTTTGGCTCCTTGCCGCAACGCGCAGGCAACACAGTCAACGCCCGTGTCGCCGCCGCCGATGACCACAACGTCCTTACCGTTGGCATCGATGCTTGCCTCGCGTTCCTCAAGCTGGGAACGCGTGACCTCGCCCAGGTATTCGAGCGCGAAATGGATGCCCGTAAGGTTTCGACCCGCAATGCCGATGTCGCGCGGAACATTGGCACCGGCGGTCAAGATGACCGCATCGGACTCGGCAAGCAACTTGTCTGCATGCTCGGTCGCGTCCGCGTTGCAGATGAACTCGATGCCGCTTTGCTCCATAAGCTCGATACGTTGCCGCACGATCTGCTTGGGAAGCTTCATGCTGGGGATACCGTAGCTGAGCAAGCCGCCGGGACGTTCGTCCTTCTCGTATACGCGCACGCGCAGGCCATGCCGCGTGAGTTCCCAGGCAAGGGCAAGCCCCGCGGGACCAGAGCCGACGACACTCACGAGGGGCGCCGCACTGTCTGCGGGCACGAGCGGCTGCATGCCATGCTCCCATACGTAATCGGCAAGCAGGCGCTCGTTATCGTGAATGGTAACCGCATCGTCATGCAGTCCGAGGTTACAGGCGGTTTCGCACGGTGCCGGGCACACACGCCCCGTAAACTCCGGGAACGGATTCGTGAGCTTGAGACGCTCGTATGCCTCGTCAAGACGTCCGCGATATAGCAGATCGTTGACCTCGGGAATGAGATTGCGCAACGGACAGCCCGTCATGGCGGCTATGTCATCGAAAAGGCCGCCGCTCTGGCAAAACGCCACGCCACAATTCATGCAGCGGCTCGCTTGCTCGCGCTGCTCGTCAGCAGAAAGCGGCACCGTGAACTCCTCGTAATCCGCCACGGCCTCGTCTGCGGAACGCACGCCATGCTCTTTGCGTGCGACCTGAAGGTATGCTCCCGTGCGTCCCATGCTACGCCCCCGCTCTCAACAACTCGAAGGCACGCTCCTGTGCCTCCTCATGAGCGCAGCCCTCTTCCTCGAACTGCGTCGTCATGGCAAGCATCTTGCGATACTCGTCCGGTATGACCTTCTTGAAATGATGCGCGATGTCGTCGAAACGATAGAGCATCATCACGCCAAGCGGACTCATCGTCACGCGTACATGCGCCTCGATAAGCTCGCGTATTGCCGCAAGCTCGCTGCGATCGGGCTCGAGGATATCGACAAGGTCCCGGTTGCAATGGGACTCGAGCGTATGCGCCGCATCGTAGACATAGGCGACGCCGCCGTTCATGCCCGCCGCGAAGTTGATGCCCACCTCGCCCAGAACGAGCACGAGCCCACCGGTCATGTACTCGCAGCCGTTGTCACCGATGCCCTCGACGACGAGCGAGGCGCCCGAATTACGCGCGGCGAATCGCTGCCCCGCAAGGCCGTTCACGAACCCCGTCCCCGACGTCGCGCCATAGAAGGCGACGTTGCCGACGATGACGTTTTCCTCGGGCCTGAAGTTCGCCCGGCTCGAGGGCGCTACCGCCACCGTGCCTCCCGAAAGTCCCTTGCCAAAGTAATCGTTTGCCTCGCCGGCAATCGTGAGCATGATGCCTTTGGGCAAGAACGCACCAAAGCTCATGCCGCCCGAACCGCTGCAATTGACCCTGATGAAGTCGTAGGGCAGCCCTTCCGGGTGCTGTGCCGTCACCGCCGAGCCGAGCATGGTGCCCACGCAGCGATTGACGTTCGTTATGTCCACATGAAACTCGATGGGTTCGAGCCTTTCACGCGCGAAGCTCGTATAGGGAATGAGCAGCGTCGCATCGAGCGTCTCGGGAAGCGTGTTAGGTGCTTGGGCACTCTCGAGGAAGTGGGGGCAATGCGCATCGGGAATCGCCCGCCCAAAGTCAACGCGCGGTTTGGCGAGCAGGGGCGAAAGGTCGAGCAAGCGCGCCTTCCACGATCGCACGGCGCGCGTCTGTCGCAGACACTCGACGTGTCCGACCATCTCGTCAATCGTGGCAAAGCCAAGGCTCGCCATGATCTGCCGCAGCTGTTCGGCAACGAACATCATGTAATTGACCACGTACTCGGGCTTGCCCGTGAAGCGCTTGCGCAGGCGGCAATCCTGCGTGGCAATGCCCACCGGACAGGTATCCTTCTGGCAATCGCGCTGCATGAGACAGCCCATCGCGATGAGCGGCATGGTCGCAAAGCCGAACTCCTCGGCTCCGAGCAGGCAGGCGATGGCGACATCACGGCCGTCCATGAGCTTGCCGTCCGACTCGAGGACCACCCGCGAGCGCAAACCGTTTTGCATGAGCGTCTGCTGCGTCTCGGCCAGTCCCATCTCGAGGGGCAAACCTGCGTGATGGATGGAATCGCGCGGTGCGGCGCCGGTACCGCCATTGGCACCCGAAACCAGAATCTTATGAGCACCGCCCTTGGCAACGCCCGTCGCGATGGTCCCGACACCGGCCTCGGAAACGAGCTTGACCGAGATGCGCGCCTGCGGATTGGCGTTCTTCAGGTCGAAGATGAGCTCGGCGAGGTCCTCGATGGAGTAGATGTCGTGATGCGGCGGCGGCGAGATGAGGCTGATGCCCGGCGTGGAACGGCGCGTACGGGCGATCCACGGCCAGACCTTCTCGCCGGGAAGATGGCCGCCCTCACCCGGCTTGGCGCCCTGCGCCATCTTGATCTGCAGCTCGCGTGCGCTCATGAGGTAGCGGCTCGTCACGCCAAAGCGCCCCGAGGCGATCTGCTTGATCGCCGAGCGTTTGCTGTCACCGTTGGCAAGCAGCGGCTCGCGCGCGGGATCCTCGCCGCCCTCGCCGGAGTTGGAGCGACCCCCGAGGCGGTTCATGGCGATGGCGAGGCACTCGTGAGCCTCCTGCGAGATGGACCCGTAGCTCATGGCACCCGTGTTGAAGCGCTTGACGATCTCGCTCGCCGGCTCGACCTGCTCGAGGGGGATTGCGGGCCGCTGCGCATCGAAGTCGAGCAAGTCGCGCAGGACGATGGCACGCCCCTGCTGATGCACGGCCTCGCTGTACTGCTCGAAGAGCTCCGAGTCATCCTCGCGTACGGCACGTTGCAAGAGCCTGATGACCTGCGGCGTGATGAGATGCTCTTCGCCCCGCGGACGCCATGACGTAATACCCGCGCTGGGAAGCTGCCCGGGCGAAGGAGATTGGGCCTGGGCAAGCGCCAGCGCATAACGCTCGTCGCACTCGCGCTGCACGTCATCGAGCGCGAGCCCACCGATGCGGCTCACCGTGCCCGTAAAATGACGATCGACGAGATCGGAGGACAGGCCCACCGCCTCGAATACCTGGGCGGCATGATAGCCCTGCATGGTCGAGATGCCCATCTTCGACATGATCGAGACGATACCCGAGACAACGGCCTTGTTATAGCGCGCAATGGCCTCATCGGGGCCGCCATCGATGACATGGCGAGCACACAGCGAGCGAATCGTATCGTGCGCGAGGTACGGATAGATGCCTGACGCCGAATAGCCCACGAGCGTCGCGAAATCGTGCGGTGTCACCGCATCACCGCACTCGACGATCAAATCGACCTGCGTGCGTATCCCGCAGCGCAGCAGGTGATTATGCACGCTCGCGACCGATAGAAGCGATGGCACCGGCACGAGGCCACGTCCGGCGCGATCCGAGAGCACCAGAATGTTCACGCCCGAGCGGACAAGCTCCTCGGCTTGCTTGCCCAGCTTCTCGACGGCGTCGGCAAGAGCATGCTCGCCGCCACCGGGGCTATAGGCGGCCACGATTCTGGCAGCCTTGAAGCCCTTCTGCCCAATCGTCGCAAGCGCGGCGAACTGAGCCTCGTTCAGCAGCGGTGTTTCGAGCCTCACGAGGCGGCAGTTGGCGCGTGCGTCTTCGAGCAGGTTGCCATGGTTGCCCAGGTAGAGCAGCGTCGAGGTGATATAGGATTCGCGCAATGCGTCGATAGGCGGGTTCGTCACCTGCGAGAACAGCTGGTTGAAGTAATGGTAGAAGCGGCGAGGACGTTCCGACAGGCACGCGAGCGGCGTATCCTCGCCCATGGACGCGAGCGGCACGGCGCCGATATCGGCCATGGGGATGATGGCCTCCTCGATGTCCTCGAAGCAGAACCCGTGCACCGCCTGACGCTCCGTCAAGGATAGGTCCTCGTCATCAACCGTAAGCGTGCTGGCCTCGGCACCCTCGATCAACGACGAGAGCGCGAGCGTCTCGGACTTGATCCACTCGCGATACGGCTTCTCGTTGGCGAGCTCGTCCCTGATTTCATCATCGTAGAGAACGCGTCCTTGCTCGGGATCGACCATGAGCATTTGCCCTGGCCCCAAACTGCCGGATACGAGAATCTTGGCCGGATCGATATCGAGCGCCCCCGCCTCGCTCGACAGGATGAGACGATCGTCGGAGGTCACGCAGTACCGAGCGGGGCGCAAGCCGTTGCGGTCGATGACGGCGCCCAGCATGGTGCCGTCCGAAAACGCGATCGCAGCCGGCCCCTCCCACGCCTCGGTGAGCATGGACTGGTATTGGTCCCAGGCGCTGCGCTTGCTCGTCAGGACCTCGTTCTTGTCCCAGGGCTCGGGTAGGAGCATCGATACGGCGCGCATGAGGGAGCGACCGTTCATGGAGATGAACTCGAGCATGTTGTCGAGCATCGCCGAATCGGAGCCCTCGCCATTGAAGACGGGTAGGACCTTCTCGAGAGCCGCGCCCATGACGGGCGAGTACAGATGCGGCTCGCGTGCGCGGGCCCAGTTCACGTTGCAGCGCAGCGTGTTTATCTCGCCGTTATGGACGATATAGCGCTGGGGATGGGCGCGCTCCCACGACGGCGTCGTGTTCGTCGAGTAGCGCGAGTGCACGAGCGCAATCGCGGAGTCGGTCATCGCATCGTCGAGATCGCAGAAGAAACCGCGCATTTGCGTGGAGACGAGCATGCCCTTGTAGACGATTGTCCGTGCGCTCATCGAGCATACATAGAAGACCTTGCCGGCAAGCGCGGGTGTCATCTGCGCTTGCTTTTCGATGGTGCGCCTGCAAACGTAGAGCGCACGTTCGAAGTCCTCGCCGGGATTGACGTGCGAGGGACGCCCCACAAAGGCCTGTTTGATGACGGGCATGCATTCGAGTGCCGTCGTTCCCAGGTCATGGCAATCGACGGGAACGTCGCGCCAGAACAAGAGCGGAATGCCCTCGGCAGCACAGCCATCCTCGAAGATGCGCATACCGGCGGTCATGCCCTCCTCGTCCGTGGGTAGAAAAAGCATGGCGACGCCGTACTCGCCCTCGTCGGGAAGTATGCTGCCGCACTTCTGCGCTTCCTTGCGAAAGAAGCGATGCGGCACCTGGATGAGTATGCCCGCGCCATCGCCCGTGTTGGGCTCGAGGCCAACACCACCGCGATGCTCGAGATTGACGAGAACCGAAAGCGCGTCGTCGATGATCTGATGCGAGCGCACGCCCTTGAGGTGTGCCAGCGCTCCGATGCCGCACGCATCATGCTCGAACTCGCTGCGGTACAGCGTCGGACCCGCACACGGGCGCCTCCCGGCCCGATCTGTCATCTCAGCCTGCATACTCATACCTCTTCTTAACGGTAGCTGGTTCCCATAACTGCTGAGTAGGATAAGCGGGGCACGTTACGCCCATGTTTCGAATGCGAGTTTTTTTGGATGAGACAAAAGTCGCCGACAAATGTCGCCGGGGCACTTTTGTCTGGTTTCGTGACGGAATGAGACAGTTGCTCAGAGCCGTTGTCTCATTCCCCCGGTCCACGTTCCTATCGCAGCCTTGCCCGCGGATGCGTCGAGAGGTACTCCTCGCGGATATGGCTCCTGTCAACATGTGTGTAGATCTGCGTCGTCGATATGTCGCTATGACCGAGCATCTCTTGCAAGACACGCAGGTCGGCCCCTCCCTCGAGCATGTGCGTCGCGAAGCTGTGACGCAAGGTATGCGGATGCAGGCCCTCGATGCCCACGTTGCGCCCGTATCTCTCGACGAGCTTGCAGACGCTACGCCGCGAGAGCCGGCCGCCACGCGTGTTGACGAAGATGGCCTCCGGGTCCTGTGTAGCCGCACTGCCCTTGGCGTGCAGGCGCGGGCGACCATCGCGCAGATACTCGTCAAGCGCCTGGCGCGCAGAGCCCAAAAGCGGGACCAGGCGCTCCTTGCTTCCCTTGCCGCGAACGCGCACAAGCTCATCATCGAGCAGAAGGTTGCCAAAACCCAGGGAGGTGAGCTCGCTCACGCGCAAACCGCAGCCGTAGAGCATCTCGAGAATTGCCCGGTCGCGAAGACCGGCAGGCGTCTCGGGAAAAGGCTGGTCAAGCAATGCGGCGATTTGCCCGATGGTGATGGCCTGTGGCAAACGCTCGGCTTTCTTGGGTAGCGGGACTGATGCGGTAAGATCGGTCTGGGCAAGCCCCTCGCGCACGCAAAAGCGATGAAAGCCCTTAAGAGCCGCGACATGGCGCTCCATGCTACTCGAAGCATAGTCTCGCTTGTGGAGGTCTTCGATGTAATCGGTGATGTCGTCACGCTCGATGCCATCGAGCGAGTCAATGCCCGCGGCGTGCATGAAGGCGAGATAATCGCGCAGGTCGCGCTCGTACGCCTCGACACTTGCCGTGGAAAGCCCCCGCTCGACGGTAAGACAGGTGAGATACTCGTCAAGGACGTCTCCGTACGCACCGATATCGGCGTGCATGTTTGCTTTTATGACGCGGGGCGCCATTACGAGCACCGCGCCCTCTCACGTACGAGCGCACAGGCAAGGCGCGCCGTATTCTCGAGATCTGCGACCTTGAGGCATTCGTCCACCGAGTGAAACTTGGTCATGCCCGTCGAAACGACGAGTGGATCGACACCGAGCTTTACGTACTGGTTGGCATCCGTACCTCCTGTCGACATGAAGGTGCACGGCGTGAAGCCTGCAGCCTGTGCGGCGCGACAGAACATCTGGACAATGGGTGCATCCTCGGCAATCTTGAAGCCCGGATATTCGAGCTCCCATTCCATATCGACCTGGGCGCCAAGTTGCGCGGCCGCGTCACGCATGGCATCGTCCATGGCCGCACGCACGCGCTCGACATCTGCCACATCGACCGCGCGGCACTCCCCCGTCACCTCGCAGCTCGGCGCCACGACGTTGTTGGCGCTGCCACCGGAAATGGTGCCGATATTCGATGCGCAGTATTCCCCGACTGCCCCCAGGACACCGGCGCGGCGCATGGCCTCGATTGCAAGGCTTGCCGCCTCGATTGCGCTGATGCCCTCCTCCGGGGCAACACCGGCATGGCTTGCCTTGCCCATGAACTGCGCCCTGAAGGTGTAGTGGTAGGGAGCGGCCAGGCACGCACCACCCACATCACCTGCATCATCGAAGACGAAGCAGGGCTCGCCAGTCTCGAAGTGCGCCGCGCTGAAGTTTGCCGCGCCGCGACAGCCGGTCTCCTCCTGAACGCTGAAGACGACCTTGACGGTGGGATAGGATCCGCCTTCCTCGGCAAGCGTGCGAACGGCCTCGATGATAGCCGCCACGCCGACCTTGTCGTCTCCACCCAGGACGGTCGTGCCGTCGCTGTAAATCACGCCATCGATAATCTGCGGACTGACGCCCTCGCAAGGCTGCACGCAATCGAGATGGGCCGTGAGAATAATCGTACCGTCAACGGTACCCGCGAGCTCGGCATAGAGATTGCCGGTATCGGAGCCGATCTTCTCTCCCGCATCGTCGATCGTCACCGTACAGCCACAGCCCTCGAGGGCATCCTTGCAGTATGCGGCAGCACGTGCCTCGCGCCCCGAGGGGCACGGAAGACGCACGAGGTCGAGAAAGGTATCGAGAAGGCGTTGCTCGTTCACGAGGACTCCTTACGCGTTGGAGGCTACTGCGTGGGCATCGGCCTGCGCGATTGCGGCGCGGACGAGCCCGAGAAAGAGCGGGTGCGGACGAGTGGGGCGTGATTTGAACTCGGGGTGCCCCTGGCTCGCGATAAAGTAGGGATGGTCGGGGAGCTCGACCATTTCAACCAAACGCCCATCCGGAGAGGTGCCGCTCACCACCAAGCCCGCATCGACGAGCTGCTGGCGATAATCGTTGTTCACCTCGTAACGATGACGATGGCGCTCGCTGATGAGCTCCTCGCCGTACACGCGCGCAGCCAAGGTACCGGGCTCTACCTTGCAGGGATACGAGCCGAGACGCTGTGTGCCGCCCTTGGCATCGACGTTTGCCTGGTCGGGCATGAGGTCGATGACGGGATACGCGAGCTCCGCGTCGAACTCGGCCGAAGACGCCTTGGGCATGTTGGCCACATTGCGCGCAAACTCGCACACGGCAGCCTGCAAGCCAAGGCAAATGCCCAGATAGGGAATTTGATGCGTCCGGGCGTAGTGTGCGGCGGCAATCTTGCCCTCGAAGGCGCGCACGCCGAAGCCGCCGGGAACGAGGATGCCATCCATATTACCGAGAATGTCATCGACCGTTGACTCGTCGAGTTCCTCGCCATCTACAAGGTGCACCTGCACATCGCGCTCGAGCGCGACGCCGGCATGATGCAAGGCCTCGATGACGGAGAGATAGGCATCGGGAAGATCGGTGTACTTGCCGACGATCGCGATGTTGCACTCCCCGCGCGCAGCGTCTTTCTTGGCAAGATACTCGTTCCAGCTACTCATATCGGCATTGCATTGCTTGAGCCCGAGGCGATCGAGCACTTCGACGTCAAAGCCCTGGTCAAAGAGCGATTGCGGAATTTCGTAGATGCTCGGGGCGTCCTCGCACGCGAAGACATGGTCGAACTCGACATCGCAGAACATCGCGATCTTCTCGCGCAACTTGGAGCTGATCTCGTGGTCGCTTCTGAGCACGAGGAAGTCCGGCTGGATGCCGAGCGACTGGAGTTCTTTGACCGAGTGTTGAGTGGGCTTGGTCTTGAGCTCATGAGCGGCAGCGATGTAGGGAACGAGCGTGACGTGAACGAAGCACACGTTCTTGGCACCTTGCTCGCCACGCCATTGACGCACGGCCTCGATGAAGGGTTGGGACTCGATGTCGCCAACCGTGCCGCCGATCTCGGTGATGACGATGTCTGCCTGCGTGCTGTCTGCCAGGCTGCAGATGCGGTCTTTGATGGCATTGGTGACATGCGGGATGACCTGCACGGTGCCGCCGAGGAAGTCGCCCCTGCGCTCTTTGGCGATAAGGCTCTGGTAGATGGAGCCCTGCGTGACGTTGGAGTCGTGCGTGAGGTTCTCGTCGATGAAGCGTTCATAATGGCCGAGGTCCAGGTCACTTTCAAGGCCGTCGTCGGTGACGAAGACCTCGCCATGCTGGAAAGGGCTCATCGTGCCAGGATCAACATTGAGGTACGGATCCATCTTCTGCATGGTGACTTTGTAGCCACGGGCCTTGAGCAGTGTGCCGAGCGAGGCAGCGGTAATGCCCTTTCCGAGTGACGAGACAACACCGCCGGTCACAAAGACGAACTTGGTCATGTGCAACGCGCCTCCTTGGCATACTGAGCTTCAAACGCGATTCATTGTACGGCAGCCCTGTGACATAGGTTCTCGTAATCCCCGGGATTTAACGGACTCGAAATACGACGCCACCGGGCTGGGATGCGGAGACAGCGTGCCTGGCACGCTGTCTCATAACTTAGTCATCGCATCTCGATACCCCGTTTTGAGTTACCATGACCACTATGAAAAACGCGGACACCACAAAGTCAATCGCCCGATCAACTGCCATGATGTCAGCACTCACGCTCATCTCGCGCGTGACCGGCTTCATTCGTACCTGGGCCATGGCCTTCGCGCTGGGAAACACCGTCCTCGCCGCATCCTTCTCGCTCGCCAACAACCTACCCAACATGATTTACGAGCTCGTCGCAGGCGGTGTGCTTTCGACAGCCTTTCTCCCCATCTATCTGCAACAGCGCAACACGCGCTCGCGCGAGGAGGGCAATCGCTACGCATCCAACCTGCTCTCGCTTGCCCTCATCTTCCTCGGCGTCATCGCATTGCTTGCCTCGCTCTTCTCGCCTCAGGTCATGCTCACGCAAACGCTTTTCAGTTCGAGTTCGAGCGAGACCGTCGAGAACGCCGTCTGGCTCTTCCGCTTCTTCGCATTTCAGATCGTCTTCTACGGCGTGAGTGCCATCTTCGGCGGCCTCCTCAACGCAGAACGCGAGTACTTCTGGCCGGCAATAAGCTCGGTCTTCATGAACCTCATCATCATCGTGACCTTCTTCGCGTACCCCTTCGTGAGCTCGCTGAGCGGCCAGGCAGGCTTGCTCCTGCTCGCCATCGGCACGACGCTCTCCATCGCCGTCATGGCTTGCGTGCAGATACCCGCCCTCGTAAAGGCTGGCTTCCGTTTCCGTTTCCACATCGACCTGCATGACGAAGGACTACACGAAACGGTGCGTCTCGCGCTTCCGGCCATCCTATGCACGGCCATCAACCTTGTCTCGCTCTCGTTCATGAACTCCTGCGCATTGCATGTCGCGCCCAACGGCCCGGCGTCCGTAAGCTATGCATGGATGTGGTATCAGTTCCCCTATGGCGTACTCGGCGTCGCGCTCTCCACGGCATTGTTCACGGAGATGAGCGATCGCATGTCCCGCGGGGACGTCTACGGCTTCAAGCAACACCTCAACATGGGCCTGCGCACGACCTGCCTGCTCATCATCCCCATGGCCGCCATGCTCTTCGTGTGCTCCGACGAGCTCATCGGCCTCTATACGGCTGGCAAGTTCACGGCCTCCGATATCGCGCCCATCGCTGACCTGCTACGCGGCTGGGCATTCGCACTGCCCCTCTACGCGTGCTACATGTTCGTCTATCGAGCCTACTCGTCCCTCAAGAACCTCAAGACGGTCGCCGTCTGCAACCTCGTGTTCACCTGCGTGCAAGTATTCCTTTACATGATCTTCACCGGCGTCATCGCCGTACCTGGCCTTAGCTCGCTCGGGCTCGTGGGCATCGCCTGCGGTGACATCGTCTTCTACGGCCTCATGCTCGTTGTGCTTCTCGCCATCTTGATCAGGCGCAGGGGTGGCTTCGGCCTTGGCAAGCTCGTAATCGCCTGCCTCAAGGTCACCATCGCGACCCTCATTGGCGGCGTTATTGCCGAGCTCGCATCCTGGGGCATCGCAAACGTCATCGACATCTCGAACATTTTCGGCAGCTTCATCGCGCTCGTAATTACGGGCATCATCGGTCTGAGCATCATCTTCGTGATGTGCCGCATCCTCGGCGTGAGTGAGGTCACGGATATCGTGCATCGTCTTATCCGCCGCCTCAGTCGCAAGTAAGAAAATTGCGATTGTGTGAGACAAGGTGGAAGCATGTGCTCATTTTTTTCGATTATGTGTGGCCGCGTAAAATCGCATGCGCGTTTTTTGCGATTGTGTGAGAGCGAGAAGTTGGAAAGTCTCACATAATCGCAAAAAATGAGTACGAGTTCGCCGTACGCCACACATAATCGAAAAAAACGTGCAGCCGACCCCAAGTCTTATCTGTCGATCTCGCTGCGATCGTCGCGCAGCTCGTTGGGCATGATGCGAATATCCGTATAACCCATGCCGCGCAGGGCGGCAGCCGTGCGATACGGCGGCGTGATGTCGTCCTGAAAACGCGCGCAATACTCGAGCGCCTGCACGAGCGTCACATTGTGGTTGAGATCGGCGATCGTATCGACATCGGGAACATCAGGCAGATAAAGCGCGGGTAGACCCAGACGGTCGGCCTTCTGGATATAGGCCGGCAAGACGGTCAGACCGTCGGCATTGTAGAAGACTCCCGTGTGGTCGAAGGCCGTGTCACGCGTCCATCCCACCACCGAAACCCCCATCTCCTGATCGGGGGCGAGCACGATGCCACCGTCAGGGCGGTCGCACAACTCGTGCAACCGCTCGAAGCCCTCAATGATGATGCTGCGTCTCAACGCGGGCATATCGCAGCCCATCGAGAGAATGGTCTCGTACCCGAGGTCCCAAACCTGATTGAACGCGCTGTTGTAGTGCGCGTCGAAACTCTCGCCATCATCGTGAATGAAGACGATGTTGCGTGGCCACGTGCCGCTCTCCTCGAAAAGCACCCGCATCTTCTCTTCCTGTTCGATGCCGGGCGAGGAGATGAACAGCGTATATGTGTCGCGCAGCGGTTGGTACTCGCAGGTGCTCTCGAGCGCGCGGCGCTCGTCATCGGCACGTTCGAGGTCACGCAACGCGTCGCAACAGCACTCGGTGACGTCGAAGAGCATGCAATGATACAGCGCGCTTGCCACCTCGGGGTCGAAGAATCCGTCCTTGAGGGGCGTGAGCCGCGTCTTGACCTTTCCCGCTTCGGGGACCTTACTGAAAAGCAACAATGCGTTTTTTCTCGTATCCATGCCCCTATTGTAACTGACCGTAAATATGCAAAAGGCCGGCGCTTCAAGCGACCGGCCCTCTGCAACAAGAAGGGAGGGAGAGGAGAAGGATGGGGTATCCTTACGCTCCCTATCATACAGACCGCTCATGGCAACGGGGTTTCACGCACGTTGCGGTCTGGTGGCAAAGATAACGATATGGTACGAAACGGTTTCGAATTGGCAACGCGGCCGTATGGGGGGGGTGCCAGATCGGGATGAGACAGTTGC
>JABLTO010155070.1_pt1 | contig 30838 bp, 36 predicted proteins | sample 7160091 | NCBI WGS metagenome assembly JABLTO01 (sample SAMN14651225, study PRJNA627086) | human gut metagenome | isolation source: feces | host: Homo sapiens
CTGCAGGACGGAAGATGTGAGATTTCCAACAATGCCGCTGAAAGGCGAGTGAAATCTTATGTTATGGGACGAAAGAACTTCCTGTTCCATAACACAGTAGATGGAGCACGTGCAAGTGCAACTGTCCTAGAAAAAAAGTGCCTGTCCCCGGCAAAAAAACAAGTTCAGTAACAACTCAAGCCCATTTTTTGAGATAATAGCCTCGACAAATGATAATGCTCTAAAAAATTCAGTCTAAAAAGTTTAGGCTAAACTTTTTAGAACAATTGGAGGCTATCTATGAAATCTCAAACATCTTTAGCGGCTCGCAACTTCCGCTTACAAGAATGGAGCAAAATGATTGAGCGTTGGCGTTATAGCAACACATATTAGTGGTTATGCTGATGCTATAACTCCAACGAAATTCAATATAGGAAGAATTGTTAACAATGGAATTGCTAATTGCATTCAGTACTATTATACTCACTGAAGGGAACTGAATATAATGCTGAGAATATTGATTTTAATTACATGTATGTTTCTTTTTCCAGATATTTATGGAGTAAGTATATTTCAATTTTGTGGTCGCTATGAATATAATTGCTACTACTATGACGGAAAACTGTATATGAATTTGGCCAAAATACCATGTCATGAATTAGTAATTACACAGGTCGATATAAGTAATAATTGTTTAGATGGATATTTATATGATTTTGAAGGTGAAAAAAGATTATATCATATAGATATAGTTACAGAAAAATTGCCGTATATATATAACAGAGGACAAAGAATTTCGTTCAGTTCATTGCATCAAGGAGATGAAGTCATGATATATACGAATTGGCAGACCACTGAAACAGGATATGCTGGTGGTCATTGCAACGGTTTTAATCTTAGTTGGGTGAAACAAATTGAATTATTAAAATGTCCGCATATAACGTGATATTGGTATATTGAGGTGAAAAACGGTAAGCGACGAATAACACCCTGGATTCCATATCTGCCTAAACCGTGTCATAATTAGTGCATGGAGTGGCTTTCTCTGATTCATGAGTGCCGCTTGAGTGGACTTACGGATAAGCAATGGTGCGAGGCGCATCAAATCTGTCCGAGTAACTTTTATTACCAGATTCAGAAATTCCGCAAGAGAGTCTGTGAAATACCGGAGTCTCAATCAAAAACAACTCTGACCGCACAAAAACAGGGCATCCAGTGCCTGTACCCAGCAAAAAAAGTACGGAGTTTTTGCGGGAAAGCAAAGCGCTTTACGATAATCTTTATCCTAGCCGTATCATTGTTGGTATTGATACAAGGAGCAAACATCTCATGTGTGCGGCCAGAGAGTTTGCTACGCTGCTTCAAGAGAGCGCACTAAAGCCGAATGTGGATACGATTATTATGGGATCAACGGAGGCAGAAGCAGTCAAATTATTTTCCAATACGTATTTGGCTCTGCGCGTGGCCTTTTTTAATGAGCTGGATTCCTATGCAGAGTTAAAAGGATTGAGTACACAAGAGATCATTGAAGGAGTCTGCTTGGATCCACGGATCGGAACTCATTATAACAATCCTTCATTTGGCTATGGTGGTTACTGTCTACCTAAGGACACCAAGCAACTTCTTGCCAATTATGCCGATGTCCCAGAAAAACTCATCGCTGCTATTGTGGAATCCAATCGGACACGAAAAGATTTTATTGCTGATCGTGTACTGAAGCTTGCCGGAGCATACAGTGAAAATGACGAGTGGAGTGCTGACAAAGAAAAGAATATCATTATCGGTGTATATCGGTTGACCATGAAAGCAGGAAGTGATAACTTCCGTCAGTCTTCCATTCAAGGCGTAATGAAGCGAATCAAGTCTAAAGGGGCGACTATCCTTGTCTATGAGCCCTCTTTGCCAGACAACAGTACTTTCTTTGGCAGTCAGGTCGTCAACGATCTGATGCTGTTTAAGAAAAAGTGTGCAGTTATTATTGCCAACCGATTTGATTCATCTCTTGAAGATGTGGAAGAGAAAGTATACACACGCGACATTTACAAACGGGATTAAACATCAAAATATCCGTTGCCTGTCCCCGACTCAACTTATCAAGAGAATGAAAAATAGGATGACAATAGTTGTATTTAGTGCTATACTTAACCCAGTGTCAAGGGTAAGTATACCTTATTAAATAAACAAATCGAAAGTTGTTTCAAGAGGAATTTTTGATGGATGTTCAAATAATCGCACTGGATATTGACGGGACGTTGACAGATGACCAGAAAAATATATCCAACATAACTTTGGAAGCATTGATTGAAGCGGAGAAAAAAGGAATACGTCTTGTCCTTGCATCTGCTCGTCCGGCTTCTGGGCTTTTCAGCATTAGAGATCAGTTAAAAATGGAACAGTTCGGTGGAATCCTGATGTCTTATAATGGAGGAAGAATAACGGACTGCGCAGGAAATACGTTCTATGAAATCAGTATGGATCTTACTATGACTAGAAGAATTCTCCGGTTTCTGGAAGAACTTCCAGTAACTGTTATCGTTGACGACGGCAAGATGTTTTATGTTACAGATAAAAACGGGTATAAGGTTGAATATGAATGTAGGAATAATCAGATGCAATGTGCAGAGGTCGGTAACCTGGCGGATTGGCTTACATTTTCCCCTATAAAGATTCTTTTGGCGGTTGATCCTATGAAAATATACGAGGTACAGGAGCAAATCAGAAACTTTCTGCCGGAGGATTTAACTGTTGTCAGAACTGCCGCCTTTTATTTGGAGATATTTCCCCGCAGAATCAACAAAGGACAGGGCCTTTGTGATATATGCAGAATTTTGAAAATAGATGTAAGGAACAGCATTGCTTTCGGAGACTCCGAAAATGATATTCCTATGCTTAAAGCGGCAGGTATCGGAATCGCAATGAAAAACGCAGAGATTGATGTCAAAAAGGCATCGGATATGAGTACTTTGTCAAACAATGAAGATGGTATACCATATGCATTACGTGTGCTCAATGTAATATGAATAAACATGATAGCATGCAGTATCAGATTCGTGATCCCAAAGGATTTGCCAACATGCTAGATCGGGATGTAGATAGGAGCTTTTATAATGAAAAATGATATTTTATTGAAATATAGAATGCTAAATGCAGAAGAAGTTAATCGAGAGATATTTAAGGATTTTATTCGATATCAAAACGTCACAAAATGTTGGCGTAAAAAAAATGGCAAGTGGATAATCAAAGATGATCCTTTTGTTGATGATTGGACAGAAAATGATTATCAAAAATTAATTTTCTGCCTAAAAAATACAATTGCTTCTGACGGATTTGTTTATGCCGCTTTTTATGACGGGAAATTGAAAGGCTTTGTTTCAGTAGAATCAGAAATATTTGGTGGTAAACAAGGATATTGCGACTTGTCCAGTATCCATATATCAGAGGATATGAGAAGAAAGGGAATCGGCAGAACACTTTTTCTTGCGGCAAAAGAATGGGCGAAACAAAAAGGAGCTAAAAAGCTCTACATATCTGCACACTCAGCCGTTGAAAGTCAAGCCTTTTATAAATCAATGGGGTGTGTTGAGGCAGAAGTTTATAATAAAAAACATGTTGAAGATGAACCGTATGATTGTCAATTAGAATGCGATCTTTAGGAATCTGGCGCGGGAATCCTTGGCCATTCTATGGCCGAGTTGCTGACTTAACAAGCATATGGTGCTTGTCCTCAGCAAAAAATATAGTGTGAGGTGATGTAGAAACCACGGGGACAGGTTGGTGGCTCATTTATTGGGCACATTGGCATGTTTATTGTCCCTGCGATTTTAACCATTGTTTCAGCAAAATGGTAGGTGAAAAAACTGCTCTGGTAAATTTTTGACTGCTGTGCTATACTTTTTCAAAAGGGACAGAAAGAGTACGGATAAAGAAATTAAGAAAATCGAGAATGAGAGAAAGGCACTATCATGGAACTACAAAAAGGAAGACCGAAATACACGGCAGGCAGATTGGAAAAAGAAATTCGCACCTATGATTTATTGGATAAATTAGGCGTAGCATATGAGCGCGTCGATCATGAGGCAGCAATGACAATGGAGATTTGCCAGGAGATCGACAAGGTATTGCAGGCAACGATCTGCAAAAATCTTTTTTTGTGCAATCGTCAGGAAACCAAGTTTTATTTATTAATGATTCCAGATACAAAGGTATTCCACACAAAGGATTTGTCCGCCCAAATTAATTCATCACGCTTATCCTTTGCAAAGCCCGAGTACATGGAAAAATTTCTTGATATTACACCGGGTTCTGTCAGTGTATTAGGATTGATGAACGATACCGAAAATCACGTTCAGCTCTTAATTGATGAAGATGTATTAAAGGGTGAATTTATCGGATGCCATCCGTGCATTAATACATCCAGCATTCGTTTTCACACATCGGATTTGGTTGAGAAAGTGCTTCCTGCGGTGAATCATGAATTTATAAAGGTGAAGCTATAACAAAAGAAAGATCAAGGCAAAATATTTAACGATTTATTCTAAGAGTGATATGGAGGCAACGCTTGTTACGACAGCGCTGCCTCCTTTTTAGAAAACTTATTCTTTTAAATACCAAACATTTCCTTGCAAATTGTCTTTCCACATGTTGTTTTGAAAATGGTATGATAAGCTTTTAAAGTAGCCTCTTTCGATAAATCGCTTTCCATAATATTAACAAGAAAATCAGCTTCTACCAATATCTGATAATCAATTCCGTCAATATTGTCGTATGTATGATGATGTGCGATCAAATATTGAACTCGATCAGATACGTCTTTGTCAAATCCTAATTTTTCAAGCAGCTTTTTTGCTATTGCAGGGCCTTCTTTTTCCTGTAATTTTCCATTGCAATTTCCATATTTTTCTTCACAAACATGGATTCCAATATCATGTGTCAAAGCAGCCGTTTCAATAATAAACAAGCATTTCTTATCTACATTTTCTGTTTCAGCAATTAACTTTGCATAACTATGTACTTTGCAGAAATGCTGAATCCGTTTTGCGTCGTTGCTATATAATTCAATCATTGCCAGGTGCAATTTATTTATCATTTTGAGTATTTCTCCTCATAAGTGTTTTTTGTCAATCAGCGCGCGATCTTAAAAGCATAAAATTCGCCAGGATGAACCAGTACGGAAGCTATCCATTCCTTTTCATCCCATTGCTGATGGCGACAGAAGGTTTCGATAAAGTTTCCAATTGGTTTTCCGCTTAGCTCTGTCAGATGACATGCTGGTGAAAGCAGATGAATTGAAACACGTTCTGGGATTGCATTGCTTCCAGCATAGCAGTATAATACAAATGTATCATTGTTGTATTGGAACAGGGAGACATTTCTGCCACTGATATATAAGCCATGGGAAGCAAATGGGCGGCGGATCATATCCATTACTGGAATTGGAAGCTTAGCGAAGTCAGCGAAGCAGTCTGGCTCAGCGAGTGTAAAAAGCTTTCCTTTGCCGTAAGTATCAAGGAGCAAAATGGAACTGTGGCTGTCGCCAGAGCCAGCGTTTACGTAAGACCAGGAGGCATTGTTTGAAAACTGTAGTTCATCAAAAGTTACTGGCTGCTGATTTTCATAAAAGCCGGCGAAATCGTCAGTTACATGGTAGCGATTGGCTGTAAGTTTTCTGCCTGTAAATCGCACGGAGCTAAACTGTGCCCATTGTGCTGCCTGAATATGAGAGGCAAAACCAGTCGTCACAACGGCGGTACCACCATTTCGAAGAAAAGCTTCTAATTTCTGCAAAATATCAGGATCTTTTAACGCAGCCTGCGTCAGGAAAACGTTTTCAGCGTTAGTCGGAAAATCTGGTACAGGTTCGAAAGGAATTCCATGCATGCCGAGATGATCTTCAATATGATTTTCACCATCAGAAGCATAAGGAAGATAAACTGGTGTTCCGCAAGGTGTTCCAACCTGATTGAGAATGCGATCAAGTTTGCTAAGCTGCATGCCAAGTGGTGTTACAAGACGGTTTTCAAACAGATCTCCCCACTGGAATAGTGTGATTTCTTGTGGACGTGAGAGTGCAGTCAAATAGCCTTGCTCTAGATAACAGTCGATTGGCCAACAGGAGTATGTATCGAACCAACCGCCTCCATTTCTGCCAGGTGCTACGTGCTCCATGTAGCGCATAATAGAATAGCTTAAATATCGTGGCAGATGCTGATCTGTGTGTGCAGTGTTTCGAGTTTCTGTTCCAGTATAGATTTTGTCAAACATAGACGGCTGAATTTTTGGAACGTAACCTGTTTCATGGTATGATTCACGCCAGTTTGGATATTTGATGGTAACTTTTACAGATGGATTTGCAAGTTTCGCAGGCTTTAAAACGAGATTTTCCGCTACGTCAATCATTTTATTTGAACGAAACTCTGCCCAGCTAAGATTGCTGCGTTCTCTAAGACAATCATCACAGGTACAAGAAGTAAAGAAAAAGTCATCCAGAATTATCTCATCAAAAAGCTCAGCGGTATATGTTACGATCTTTTTCAGATAAGTTCTCATTGTTTCATTTGAATAGCAAAATGTCTGGAATAAGCGCTGACGCTTTGCATCATCTTTTTCAAGTGGAGGTGTGACGGCTGTAATACCTCCAGCTATTTCTACACCATGTTCTTTAAAGAAATTTTGAATCATTTTCATGTGATCGATTGCGACCCAAGTACCATCACGATATGTTTCCAGATAGACCTTGTCGATGCCGACATATTTCTCAAGGTAGGCATAGTCTCGTGCAAGCGTAGTTTCGTCCAACGATGCAAGCGTTTGTGCTGTGCAGTAGACACATGTTTTGAAATTTTTAAAGTGCTTCATAAAATACCTCCTAATTTAAATTTGTGTGATAAAGTCGGATAAATATTGCTTAATCCAAGTCTATCATTTTCTAAAGCACTTGTCACTAGTAAAAATATTAAATTAAATGAATTCCATTGTTTTTAATATAAACAGTCAGGCAGTTAAGTCTTTTTTAATTGGCTGCTTTGGTCAGAGAAAATCTGCTTGACAAAATTCTTTTCAATAATATAATGATCTCTATTAAGTAAGAATAAATCCTAATGAGGAGGAATCAAGAATGGACAAGAAAGCAATGTATAAACTTAGCTACGGTCTTTTTGTTTTGACCGCAAAAGAGGACAGCAAGGACAATGGCTGTATTATCAACACCGCAATCCAGGCGGCATCTGAGCCAAATCAATTAAGTATATGTGTTAACAAATTAAATTACACACATGATATGATCCAGAGAACAGGTGCCTTTACGGTATCTGTAATCAGCCAGAATGCAGCCTTCGATTTGTTTAAACAGTTTGGCTTCCAGACAGGCCGCGAGGCAGACAAGTTTGCAGACTTTTCATCATGTACGCGCGGTGCAAATGGAATTTACTATATCACAGAGGGCACCAATGCTTATATTTCTGTAAAGGTTACAAAGAGTGAGGACCTTGGTTCTCACACAATATTCATCGGTGAGATCACAGATATGGAAGTACTAAGTGAAGTGCCATCCGTGACGTATGAGTATTATCTGAATAACATTAAGCCGAAGCCACAGGCTGTTGATATAACTGAGGAAGGTCAGACCGTATGGCGCTGCACTATCTGTGGTTATGAGTATGTCGGTGAAGAGTTGCCAGAGGATTTTGTTTGCCCGTTGTGCAAGCATCCGGCATCCGACTTTGAAAAGATTGTAAAGAAAGTTGAGTAACCAGCAAATATAGAAAATGTAGAAAAGAAAACGGAAGTAGCTGATGAATATAAAACTAGTAAAGCTGACACATGAATATAAACAGCAATTGACGGACATGATGGATGAATGGCTTGCGGTTGAGCAGGACTTCTCTCCGTATGTGATTCGCAAAAGTGATTACCATGACTTTGACAATTATTTGGAAAATTTGGAACTGAAGGAAGCGCGAGATGGTCTTGTTCCAGATTCTACGTTTTTCTGTCTGGATTTGGATCGTAACATCTTTGTTGGTGCTGTTAATATACGCCATTATTTAAATGAAAATTTATGCAAGAGTGGTGGACATATCGGAGATGGAATTCGCCCGAGTGAGCGACGAAAAGGCTATGCGACTGCGATGATTGGTCTGGCACTTGAGGAGTGTCGAAAGCTTGGTATAAATAAGGTTTTGATGACCTGCGACAAGACAAATATTGGCTCGGCAAAGTCTATCATGAATAACGGTGGCGTTTTGGAATCAGAATTTGAGGAGAATGGTGAGATTGAGCAGCGCTATTGGATTACACTTTATGAGGAACCGGTAGAAAGTGGACGCTTGAGTATTCAAGTTGCACAGATTGCAGATGCAAAAAAGTTGCTTGCCATTTATGCTCCGTATGTAAGAGAAACTGCAATTACATTTGAATATGAGGTACCGACAATAGAAGAATTTGCAGTTCGGATCGCGCATACATTGGAGCGGTACCCATATCTTGTAGCAAAGTATAATGGTGAAATTGTAGGATATGCATATGCTGGACCGCTTCATGAGCGTCCGGCATATGACTGGGCAGTGGAAACATCTATTTATGTAAAACATGATAAGAAAGGTCAGAAAATTGGAAGAGCATTGTATGATGCACTAGAAGTACAGCTTCACAGACAAAACATTGTAAATGTAAATGCCTGCATCGCAAGCCCTGCTGTAGAGGATGCGTACTTGACGAGGGACAGTATTTTATTCCATGAAAAATTAGGGTATCAGATGGTGGGTGAATTCCATCAGTGTGGCTATAAATTTGATACCTGGTATAATATGGTCTGGATGGAAAAGATGATTGGGGAGCACAAGGTTCCACAGCCGCAGGTAATCTGGTTCTCGCAGCTGCCAGAAGCGTAACTGAGTTCGCGAGTAGAACAAGCCTGTGCCTGTTTTCAGCAAAAAAAAAGTGTAGCTTCGGAATTATCTTCGTGGCAGCCTTGTTTTCTCACTTATTACTGGAAAAACTTAGGCAACTCATCAGCTGTCGCTTTTAAGACATCATACGAAATCTGAATTTCATCATCAGTAACTGTGCGGTCAGAAGCAACAATCTCAACCTCAGTCCCATCAAGATCAGCCTTGTAAAAAGATGCTGTCTGTGATAGATCAGCAATCGGAATGGCAAGATAACCATCTTTTTTGATACTGGTAACACTCTCAGCAGAATCATCCGCTGTGGTAGCTATGTCCGAAGCAATTGTATTTTCAGAAGATGTTGCTTGCGTATTTATAGATGCAGAGATACTCTTTGTGGACAGTGGGGTGCTATTGTTGCTGCATCCAGAAATTAAAATCGCCATTGCACCTGTTAGCATACTAATCAAGACAGCATTTGTCATTTTTCTTATCATAATCATTACTCACTTTCTACATAAATTTTTCCGGTAATCATGCCCATCCAACAGCTATAGGTATAGATACCAGTTTTTTTAGGTGTAAATTCAATTGTATTGTCGCCTTCCTCAAAAACACATTCGGTATCAAAATCTGGCAGCAAAATCTTATAGTTGCAGCCGTTAATACTGCTTTTTTCAGCGTGAATAGTCCATTTGACAGGGGTTCCTGCTTTAACAGTGATATCTGGATAATGACCAGATTCCAGTGTGCTGGAGACATATTGGATTCCATCTTTTTCCATGTCTGTATCTGAATCATTCCGATCGGATGTCTTTACGGCAGTTTCGCCATTTGCAGAAAAAAGAGTGTTTATTTGGCTGCTCATACCTGACAGGGCAGTACCTTGTGACATCATTGAAAGTCCCATGACAACAACGAGGATGGCACCGCATTTTAATACCTGTTTTGTAAAGTGTTTGCCAAGACCGGCTACAATCGAGCCGAATCCGAGCATCAGCGGAATGGTACCGAGCGCAAAGAAAAACATCGACAGCGCTCCGGTAAATGAATTGGCAGAGGCTAATGCAACGATCTGCATCGACTGCAGAGGACCACAAGGCATCAGGCCATTAAACAAGCCGATGATAAAAGGTGTTCTGCGCCTGTGGGAAGCATTACTTCTCTTTGAAATTTATTAAAATATCCATTTACAGTGATTATGTCAGACTGCAATTACCTTAAAACTGTAAATGATCAGTATGGTCATGAGTATGGAGATATTTTGCTTCGAGTGGTGGCGAATACTTTAAAAGAGATATTTCCAGAGGATTGCCCAGTGATAAGAATGGGTGGGGATGAATTTTTGATTTTGGCAAACGAGACTTCCGAAGAAAAAGCTGCCATATTGATTCAGAAGGTTCAGGAAAAATTAAGGGAAAAAAGTAAAGAGAAAATACCGCTAAGTCTTGCCATGGGAAGTCATACTATTAATGACGGTCCATTTTCAATTGATGAAGCTATCAGTGAGGCAGACCGTAAAATGTATGAAAATAAGAAAGCTACAAGAAAATAAGAGCTGGCATGAGATGGAGAAAGTTCTTTTTGCTGCTGATGAATTGACAGGCTTGATTTGGGCAGCATGAATTATAGTAAAGAATTAAAGGATGCACTTCTCAGAAGAATGCTTCCGCCTAACAATGAATCCATCACAAAAATATCAAAGGAGGAAGGCATCTCCGAGCAGACCTTACGAAACTGGTGTGACAAAGCCAGAAGAGACGGCTGTGCTGCACCGGGAACTGATGCCCTTCCAGACGATTGGAGTACGCAAGACAAATTCCTTGTTGTTGTGGAAACTGCAAGCATGAATGAAACGGAGCTTGCAGAGTATGCTCGCAAAAAAGGACTTTATGTAGAGCAGATCAAATCCTGGAAAGATGCCTGCCTCAATGCCAACGGCGGTGTTGCCAAAGAAGCAGCCCGTCTCAACCGAGAACTAAAGGATTCCGAAAAGGAATGCAAAAAGCTTGAGAAGGAACTGCAGCGGAAAGAAAAAGCACTTGCAGAAGCCGCAGCATTATAAATTGTCATATAAAAATCACTGTTAGCTTTATAAAAATCAAGAGTTCGAAGGAGCTTGAGCCGGTAATCATTGGGATCATCATTTCTTCGGATATTATTAAGTTCATTATTAAGACGTTCTGCTTCCTGACGCAGGACGTCTTCTTTTGTTTGATAATTACGATAAAAGGATGCACGGCCAACCTCTGCTTTTGCTGTCAAACGGCTGATTGTAATGGAATCGAAATTATCAACTCGCATCATTTCAAGTAATGTTTTAAGAATCTGACTGTGTACATAAGAGTTTACTTCATACCAGACTAATTGACGTGGTACAATTGACATGATACAATATAGTTAATTGAGAAGGTGATGAAGGGAGGATTACTATGGAAAAAAATTCTTCAAAAAAGGGTGATATCAAGATTTCTTTACTTGGTCTTCTGATAGGTATTAGCTTAATCGTTGCCGGAGTTTATGGCATCGTTTCTAATAAGATTGAAAACCAAGAGTATAAAAATTCCACTGATATCAGAACTGTTAATGCTGTCGTTGAGGAATGTCGCCGAAAGGATGAAAAAAATGATGCTGATATCTTAATCCGTTCAGAATACAATACAAAGGTTTCCTTTGTTGTTGACGGAACAACTTACAAAGGAAGGACTTATTTTGTTTTCGGTCAGAACGAGCTAAAAAACAGCCTGCCATTTCAGGACAAGATTCGCAGAGGCGATGAAGTTTCAGTTGAAGTTTATCGCACATCAAAGGGCAGCTATAAGATTAAGCCCGACAATGATATTATTACTTTTTTACTTTGCTGTATGGCGATTCCTGTTGGCGCAGTTGTTGTTATAATCATGGTTTTGGATATTTTCAAACACGCATCTGTCAAAAGAACCTAACCGATACATTCACAGAAAAGAGGTGCTAGAATGAAACTTGTAGAAAAAATAAGTCGGAAATTTTCTAAACACGAAAAACAATATGATTCAAATTATGAAGAACCAGTGATACGATGCAGTATTTGTACAGGAGAGCAAGTGGCAGGATTTCTTAATTTGAGTACGGGAAAATTTGAGGAAGTCATGTTAATTAGGACTTCACAGGATTTGGAAAATTTTCAGAACGAATATGGTATAACAGGAACAATTAAAAAGATTTATTAAGATCTAAGAATGTGGATGTGCCGTTGATGTACGAAAAGAGAATAGACCATGTAAGCGTGATGGCGAAGGAAGATTAGCTATCAAAACAATAAAACCGAGTTTGCGAGGAGAGTTATGATTAAGACTGTAGCAATTGTGAGCCTTTCAGCAGGAACGATAGGTGAAGATTTTGTAAAGCATGAAGTTAATATAGGGCTTAAAAGATTAGAACAATTTGGATTGAATGTAAAAATTATGCCCCATGCAATGAAGGGAATTGAGTATGTAAAAAATCATCCAAAGGAGAGGGCAAATGATCTTCTTGCAGCAATATGTGATGAAGAAGTTGATATGATTCTTTGTGCTATTGGCGGAGATGATACATATCGACTTCTTCCATATCTGTTTAAAAACAATGAACTTAAAGAAGCTATTGAAAAAGCAGAAAAGAGAAAAATATTTCTTGGATTTTCAGATACTACAATGAATCATCTTATGCTGCATAAGTTGGGATTTGGGACATTTTATGGTCAGTCATTTCTGGCAGATGTATGTGAAATGGAAGATGATATGCTGCCTTATACAAAGAAGTTTTTTGAAGAATTAATCAAAACAGGAAACATCAAGGAAATTGTACCGAGTGATGTGTGGTATGAAGAGAGAACTGACTGGTCCGAAAGTGCAGTTGGTACTGAAAGAACAAAACATGAAAATGAGGGATTTCAACTTCTTTAAGGAAAGCCTGTTTTTGCAGGAAAGATTCTGGGAGGCTGTCTTGAAAGTATGTATGATATATTTGATAACAGCAGATATCCAGATACCATTTCTCTATGCGAAAAATACAATCTTTTCCCTAGTTTAGAGGACTGGAGGGGGAAAATACTTCTTCTTGAAACAAGTGAAGAACAACCGGATCCTAAGCATTACAGAAAGATGGTAGAGACCTTAAAAAAGGTGGGAGTCTTTGATGTGGTTTCAGGCGTGATATGCGGTAAGCCAATGAATGAACTCTATTTTGATGAATACAAAAAAATTATTGTAGATGTAATAGATAATCCCAATATCTCAGTTGTTGCAAACATAAATATTGGACATGCAACACCAAGATGTATCATTCCATTTGGCATAGAGGCTGAGGTGGATGCAGTAAATCAGAAAATCAGATTCGCTTAATATCAAGCCCAGTGCAATCAGCCTATAATTATTGCATAACGAAATATAAAACTTACGTTTTGGAGAAAATAATGAATAGGGATTTATCAAAAGGATCTGTTGTAAAGTCAATGCTTTTATTTGCCATTCCAATGATACTTGGTGATCTGCTTCAGCAGTGCTATAATATTGCAGATACACTTATAGTTGGACAGTTTCTTGGGGAAAAGGCACTTGCAGCAGTAGGTTCATCATTTACGCTTATGACGTTTATAACGTCAATTATTCTTGGTCTGTGTATGGGAAGTGGTGCATTGTTTTCTATCAGATTTGGGCAGAGGGACGAAAATGGTCTTAAAGAGGATATCTGCGCATCTTTTTTCTTTATTACTGCTGTGACGATATTACTTAATATTATTGCCTATATTAGCCTTAGTGGGCTTCGAACTTTTCTAAGAGTTCCGGATGAAGTGTGGGGTGACATGAAAGAATATCTGTTTGTAATCTTTATGGGGATTCCGGCAGTTTTTTTATACAATTACTTTGCCTCATATCTTAGGGCAATAGGTAATTCTGTTATACCACTTGCATTTCTGGCAGTGTCATCAATACTCAATATTATTCTTGACCTTTGGTTTGTCATTGGCTTGAAACTTGGAGTGGCAGGAGCAGCGCAGGCGACAGTGATTTCACAGTATCTGTCAGGTGTTGGCATAATGGTTTATACATTTATGCGTTATAAACAGGTGTGTGCAATTTGGAAAATCAGATATCTGAAAAAAGAACGAATCAGAGAAATTATTTCTTTTTCAATGCTGACATGCATTCAGCAGTCTGTAATGAATCTTGGAATACTTATGGTACAAGGACTGGTAAACAGCTTTGGAACTGTTGTCATGGCAGCGTTTGCGGCGGCTGTAAAGATAGATGCTTTTGCATATATGCCTGTGCAGGACTTTGGAAACGCATTTTCTACATTTATTGCACAAAATTATGGAGCAAAAGAAAAGAAGAGAATACAGCAGGGGCTAAAAGCGGCGGTTCGTATATCTGCAATTTTCTGTGTGGTGGTATCAACGTTTGTGTATATATTCGCAAAACCACTTATGATGATATTTGTGGATGCAAAAGAAACGGCTATTATAATGGAAGGAGTCCGTTACTTGCGCATAGAAGGTGCATTTTATATTGGAATCGGATGGCTGTTTTTGCTGTATGGTCTGTATCGTGCTTTGGGCAGACCGGGAATGAGTGTGGTACTTACAGTATTTTCACTTGGAACACGAGTGGCGTTGGCATATATATTGTCTGCAATACAGGCAATAGGTGTGGTTGGCATCTGGTGGTCAGTTCCAATCGGATGGGCGCTGGCAGATATTGTGGGACTGTTGTATTATAAAATCAAAAAGCAAAATTTGGTGGAAAAAGAGCCTGAGATGTGATAGAGTTATAAAATCAAAGGAGTATTATTATGCAGACATCCAAAGAGTTTTTACGTATTTTTCTTGATATGGGTGAAGCGCTGTTAAGCAGCGGTGCAGAGATTTTTAGGGTGGAGGATACGCTGAATCGAATGGGATATGCCTGTGGTGCTACACAGATGAATGTTTTTGTAATTACATCTAGTATCGTTATTACTATGGAATTTCCAGGAGAAGGAGCGCGGACACAGACTAGGCGGATCAGGGAAAGTTATGGAAATGATTTTACCAAACTGGAGCAGTTAAATGACTTGAGTCGCCGTTTCTGTAATCATCCCATTCCAGCAGCAGAGCTTAAGAAGGAATTTGATGAAATTAACATAAATAAAGCAAAACAGTTGTGGAAACTTATGGGAAGCATTCTGGGGGCATGTAGTTTTGCTTTTTTTTATGGCGGAAGTTTTCTGGATGCTGTTGCAGCAGGACTTGGCGCTGTTTTGATCTGGGGATTACAGAAATATCTTCGTCCAGTGTGCATGAATGAAGTGACTTTTCAGTTTGTGGCGTCTTTTCTTACGGGTTGTGCGATCTGTTTATTAACTTTGCTGTGTCCATTTCTTAGCATGGATAAGATTATGATCGGTGACATTATGCTTTTGATTCCGGGGCTGATGTCAACAAACGCAATTAGAGATGTACTTATTGGTGATACACTCTCCGGAATCATACGCCTGATTGCTGCGTTACTCCTTGCCGCGGCACTGGCACTTGGATTTATGGGAGCAGTTATTTTATTTGGGAGGTTTTGACTTTGAATGAAACACTCATTGTACAATTAATTACCGGAGCTATTGGTTCTGTAGGATTCGGAATCCTTTTTCATATGAAAAGGAAATATTTGCCTTTGGCAGCAGCCGGCGCTCTTATTAGCTGGATGGTGTTTATTCTGGGAAAAGCCTTCTGGGGAAATATTTTTCTCCCAACACTGTTTGCTAGTTTTGTTACAGATGTGTATGCGGAAATTCTTGCAAGAATCTGTAAGGAAACATCTACGTCTTTTTTTGTCACTTCCATAATACCTCTGATTCCAGGAAGTACTCTTTATTATTGTATGAACAGCATTTTAGAAGGAAATACTGTTCAAGCTTTGGAATATGGACGTGATACCTTTCTTTTTGCTTTTGGAATTGCAGCAGGAATGAGTATTGCGTGGTCGATTTGCTATTTTCTTAGAAGTATAAAGAAAAACAAAAAGTGAGGAATAAAATAATGCAGACATATACTTATGTTTCAAAAGGAAAATTTGAATTAATGGAAAAACCAAAGCCAGTTCTTATGCATGAGAGAGATGCAATTGTGAAGGTAACGCTTGCTAGCATTTGTTCAAGCGACTTGCACATTAAACATGGAAGTGTTCCTCGTGCAGTTCCTGGCATAACAGTAGGTCATGAGATGGTAGGTGTTGTTGAGAAAGTTGGCAGCGCAGTAACAAATGTTAAGCCGGGAGATCGTGTGACAGTTAATGTAGAGACATTTTGCGGTGAATGCTTTTTCTGTAAGAAGGGATACGTAAATAATTGTACCGATGAGAATGGTGGCTGGGCATTGGGCTGTCGTATTGATGGTGGTCAGGCAGAATATGTGCGCGTACCGTTTGCTGATCAGGGCTTGAATAAAATTCCAGAAGGTGTTACTGACAGACAGGCTTTATTTGTAGGTGATGTTTTAGCCACAGGATATTGGGCAGCACGTATTTCTGAGATTACAGAGGATGATACAGTGTTAATCATTGGTGCTGGGCCGACAGGAATTTGTACGCTGCTTTGTGTCATGTTAAAGAAGCCGAAGCGAATCATTTTATGTGAAAAAGATGAAAACAGGATTCATTTTATTAATGAGCATTATCCTGAGGTAATGACAGTTTCACCAGAAGCATGTGCAGACTTCGTTTTGGCAAACAGTGATCACGGCGGAGCAGATGTTGTTCTTGAGGTTGCAGGAGCAGAATCAACGTTTCGCTTATCTTGGGAATGCGCAAGACCAAATGCAATTGTGACGATAGTTGCTCTTTACGAGAAGGCGCAGCTTTTGCCGCTTCCAGATATGTATGGAAAGAATCTTACATTTAAAACAGGCGGAGTGGATGGCTGTGACTGCAAAGAGACACTTAGGCTGATTGCAGAGGGAAAAATTGATACAGAGCCGCTTATCACGCATACATATCCGCTTAGCAAAATAGCAGAAGCATATGATCTTTTTGAAAATAAAAAAGATGGGGTGATAAAGGTTGCAGTGGAATGCTGATATGGGACGACCATTATATGAAAAATATATATTTTTTGTTTGAAAAAGAAAGAAAAGGAATGGTTTTCTCGTTATGAAACGAATTGACTTTGAACACGGAACTGTGACTGGAAATATCCTAGGAGCAGCGCTTCCGATGCTTGTCGCTCAGGTTTTAAATCTTCTATATAATATTGTGGATCGTATTTATATTGCTCGTATTCCAAACGTTGGAACGGCGGCTCTTGGTGCTGTTGGACTTTGTTTTCCACTAATTGTAGTGATCACAGCATTTAGCAATTTGTTTGGAAGCGGCGGTGCACCATTATTTTCGATTTATCGAGGAAAGGGTGAGCCACAAAGAGCTGCAAATGTGATGAATACATCATTTACGATGGTCTGCGTATGTGCAGTAGTGCTGATGGCAGTTGGCTTTATATTTGCAAGACCGCTTCTAGTATTATTTGGTGCCTCAACTGATGCGCTTGTCTATGCATATCCGTATTTGATGATTTATCTGATTGGAACGCTGCCGTCTATGATTGCGACAGGTATGAATCCGTTTATTAATGCACAAGGGTATTCCACTATTGGAATGACCTCAGTTGCGGTTGGTGCAGTAGCAAATCTTTTGCTCGATCCGCTGTTTATTTTTGTGTTGGGATTTGGAGTACAGGGAGCAGCGATTGCCACCGTAATTTCCCAAGTGTTATCTGCATTATTTGTGTTTGTCTTTTTGACAAGAAAATCTGAGCTGAAGGTTCGCTTTTTAAAGAAAAAAGAGTTCTCTGAATGCATAGGCTACGCAAAAAACATTGTGAGCCTTGGTACGGCAGGATTTATTATGCAGCTGACAAACAGTCTGGTGTCTATCTGCTGCAACAATATTTTGTCAGATGTCGGCGGCGATATTTACATATCTGTTATGACGATTGTGTCAAGCGTGCGTCAGCTAGTTGAGACTCCAATTTATGCAATGAATGAGGGCACTTCCCCAATTTTAAGCTACAATTATGGTGCATGTCGTCCAGCGCGAGTGCGAAAAGCCATGGCAGTGATGAGTACTATGATTCTTGGCTATACAGCAGTGATGTGGAGTATTATTATTTTATTCCCGAGTGCATTGATTGGAATTTTCAGCTCTGATGCGGCCTTGATGCAGGATGCAGTTCCGGCATTAAAACAATATTTTGCTGCATTTATCTGCATGGATTTTCAATATATTGGACAGACCGTATTCAAGTCGTTGAATAAAAAGAAACAGGCAATTTTTTTCTCACTGCTTCGCAAGGTCTTTATTGTTGTACCACTCACGTATATGATGCCATATATGTTTTACATGGGAACGTCAGGAGTGTTCCTTGCTGAGCCAGTATCAAATGTAATTGGTGGAACACTTTGCCTTGTTGTGATGCTGTGCACCGTTCTTCCAGAGCTAAAGAGAATGGAGAAGCAAAATTCAAAAAATGTGTTACAATAAAAAAGAGAAAGGATATGCCACTAAATGACAAAAGAGTTATCTAAACTTGAACAGCAAATTCAAAAATTCATGCCGTTTAACGAGCAGGAGGAGCATGATAAAGCCATTTTATTAAAGTGGTTTGAGAGTGGCTCAGACATTCTTACAAGAGAAAATGAAATTGCCCATCTAACTGCATCTGCGTGGGTAGTGAGTCCAGACAAAAAAAGCGTGCTGATGGCATATCACAACATCTATAATTCCTGGGCGTGGCTTGGTGGTCATGCAGATGGTGATGCCGATCTGCACCATGTAGCACAGAAAGAAGTCATGGAGGAATCTGGATTGACACATGTAAAATTTCTATCAGATGAGCCATTTTCGATAGAAATTTTGTCTGTGGATGGTCATATGAAAAAAGGACACTATGTTTCTACGCATCTTCATTTAAATGTGACGTATCTGATGGAGGCAGACCCGGCAGATGCTGTGCAGAATCGTCCAGAGGAAAATAGTGCAGTTACCTGGATTCGTGTAGATCAGATTGCAGAGAAGTCAACAGAACCATGGTTTGTAGAGCACGTATATGCGAAGCTGTGTGAGAAAGTGCAAGTTAAATTTCCACGGGAGACTATCTGATTTGAAAGTTATCAAAAGAGGATTAAAATAAAAAGGAAGAACGGTTGTATGCTCAATAAAAAAGATTTCTTAAAATACGCATCAAAATTAGCATTTCCAATCATGATTCAAAATTTGATTGGAACATTAGTAAACATTGCTGATACGGTAATGCTTGGATATGTAAGCTAGACTGCTATGTCGGCTTCATCACTTGCTAACCAATATACTTTTATTCTTTTCTGCTTATATTACGGTATGGCCACAGGTACTTCGGTGTTATGTGCTCAGTACTGGGGAAAGGGTGATAAAAAGACAGTAGAGAAGATTCTTGGTTTGGCAGAACGAATATCACTGATCAGTTCTTTGATATTTTTTATTATCTCATTTTCCATGCCAACTACGATCATGAGGATTTTCACAAACAGTCCTGATACGATTGCTGCTGGCAGTGAGTATTTGAGGGTGATTTCATTTTCATTTGTGTTTATGGGATTTTCTCAGGTTTTTATGAGTGCTCTTCGAAGTATCGGAAAAATAATGCTGCCTTCTGTTACATACGTTGTTTCTCTTTGTGTCAATGTGCTTTGTAATGCTACATTTATATTTGGTCTGTTTGGACTTCCGAAGCTTGGAGTTACTGGTGTTGCCCTTGGTACTGTTATTGCCAGAATGGTAGAAGTATTGATTTGTCTTATCTACTCATTAAACAGTTCTGCTGTCAGATTTAGAATAAAATACTTCTTTGCAAAGTCGGGCATTCTATTCAAGGATTTTATGAAGATTGCCAGTCCAGCTGTAATAAATGATGTTGTCTGGAGTTTTGCTAGTTCAGCTTTCGCAGCAATCCTTGGCCATATTGGAGATGATATGGTAGCTGCAAATGCCGTTGCTGTCATGGTGGTAAATATTGGTGCTATCGCCTGTCGTGGTTTTGCTAACGCTACCACTATTATTGTCAGCCAGGAGTTAGGCCAGAATCACATTGATACAGCCAGAGAGTATGGAAAGCGTATGCTTAGAATAACGACTATTGTAAGTATGGTCGGATGCGTTATTATTCTGGCAATTCGCCCTTTGATACTTGATTTCTATCGTGATAAGCTGACAGAGACCGCCATTTATTACCTTGGCATTTTTATAATTATGACAACATGGCGCCTTTTGGGAGAAGGAATCAATACTTGTCTTATATGCGGATGCTTTAGAGGTGGCGGTGATTCCAGATTCGGAATGATCATAGATTCTGTATTTATGTGGCTTGTTGCAGTTCCACTCACATTCCTTGCAGCATATGTTTTCAAATTGCCACCAATCTGGGTATATTTTATAATGACTTTGGATGAGTTTGAAAAAATGCCGGCAGTATTCATTCACTATTTCAGAGGCAAATGGCTTACAAATATTACAAGAGATTTTGAGATAAAAATATTCTGTTAAATACAAAACATTAAATGAAGCTCATTGTCTTTAATATAAACAGCCAGGCGGTTAGTGAGAATGCAGACAAAAGTGTTGTAAGCATGACGACGCTGGCACTTAGTGTACCTTCATGTCCCATGCTTTTTGCCATTGTATAGCTGCTGACTGTTGTGGCAGATCCAAGCATAACGAGAATGGCAACAAGTGCTTCATTGCGATAACCTAGAGCAATAGCGACTGGCATAAGAACGCCAGAATAGCCGATAAGCTTTAAAAATGCGCAGGCTATTGACGGTTTTAATTTGTAGAAGGCTTTTTTGATGTCGAAGGATGCTCCCATTGCCATCAGACCAAGCGGTGTGGCAAGTACGCCGAGGTTATGTACTGTTTTTTGAATGATGGTCGGATGAGGAAGTTTAAGAAGTGACCAGGCAAAACCCACGGCGATGCCTAGGATAATTGGGTTTGTAATTATGCCTTTTACAGTACGAAAAAGGCGGTCACTACTAGAAACTGAAGTTGATTTTGATGCTGAAGTTTCAGAGGTTGGATCACTTTTAGCAGATGATAGTGTCGGAGATGTCAGCGTCAGTGCGGCCACTGCACAAATGTTATAAAGCGGCACAGTTCCGATAATCATAAGTGGTGCCATGCCAGATTGCCCATAAATGTTAACGATGAAGGCGATGCCAAGAATAGCTGCACTGCTGCGGTAAGAACCCTGAATAAACTCACCACGGTCAGATTTATCTTTCAAAAAGGACGACAAAGCAGTAGATACAATGATGCAGCCAAGAGTAGCACAGAAACAAAAAAGTACAAAGCCACCATTCCAGGCCTGATAAAAGTTTTCTTCCCATAAGTCTTCAAACAGCAGTGCAGGAAGTGCAAATTTAAATACAAAGCTGTTCATTCTGTTAGTAAAAGCATCATCAAACACACCGATCTTGCGAAATACAAGTCCGAGAACCATGGTTAAAAAGATCGGAAGAGTTGCATTAATGCTGAATATAAAGTTGTCCATTTTTGTTGCTCCTTTTGATTTTAAACCGAAAGCTGACTAAGTGTTAAAAGCAGCTTTGCTTTACACGGAAATGATACCATATACTATTTTCATCCGCAAGATGATTGTTATTTTTATTGGTCAGTCTCGTGAAAACTCGTTACTGTTCACGCGTCATGTTACGAAAGCCCTTCGGTGCAAATATTGGGAATAGTAACAATTTTGCCATATGTCTATAATCACGTAACATGCTTTGAATATCAAGAATAAAAGAATTTGATAGATGTAAAAACTGCACAAAAAACGCACGATTAAACTGAATAAAATAAACAAAAAACAAATTTTTGTAAAAAAACACTTGTCAAACTATCTAATTGGTGATAGTATAAAGCCATCAACCGGAAACGTTACCGGAAACGTTACTGACAACGTTTCCAGAACATTCCAGTCGGAACAATTATTCATTTATTTTATGAAAGAAAGAGGGATTTCAAAATGAAGAATGTAAAGAAAATTGCAGCACTTGGACTTTCAGCAACCATGGCAATGGGTATGCTCCCAGCTACACTGGTATCAGCAGACGAGGCAACAGGAACAGTTTATTATCTGAATTTCAAACCAGAGCAGGCAGATCAGTGGAAGGAACTGGCAGAAAAGTACACCGAAGAGACTGGTGTGCAGGTAGATGTTGTTACAGCAGCTTCTGGAACTTACGAGTCCACTTTGAAATCTGAGATGGCTAAGTCAGAGGCACCGACATTGTTCCAGGTAAACGGACCAGTTGGTCTGGCTACATGGAAGGATTACTGCTATGATCTGAAGGACAGCGAAGTTTACAAGCATTTAAAGAGTGATGATTTTGCACTGAAGAATGATGACGGATCTATACCAGGTATCGCCTATGTAATCGAGACTTATGGCCTGATTTATAATAAGAAACTTTTGAATGATTACATTGCAACTGATGGAGCTGTTGTTTCTTCTGTTGATGAGATTAACAATTTTGAAACTCTGAAAGCAGTAGCAGATGATATTCAGGCAAAGAAAGATGATTTGGGAATTGAAGGTGCTTTCGCTTCTACAGGATTTGATTCTTCTTCTGACTGGAGATTTAAGACACATCTGGCAAACCTGCCGATCTACTATGAGTACAAGGCAGACGGTATTGGTTCTACTGATGCTATTAAGGGAACTTATCTTGATAACTACAAGCAGATTTTTGATCTGTACATCACAGATTCTACATGTGAGCCGACTGTACTTTCCAGCAAGACTGGTGAGGATGCAGCTTCTGAGTTTGCACTTGGCGAGGCAGTATTCTATCAGAATGGTACTTGGGCTTACAATGATATCAAAGACAACGAAGTAGCAGACGAAGATCTGGGTATGCTTCCAATCTACATTGGTGTAGAGGGTGAGGAAAATCAGGGTCTGTGTACCGGAAGTGAGAACTATTGGTGCGTAAATAGCAAGGCATCTGAAGAAGATATTCAGGCAACACTCGACTTCTTGAACTGGGTAATTACTAGTGATGCGGGAAGAACTTCTCTGTCTCAGGACATGGGATTTGTAACTCCGTTTGATACTTTCACTGAAGAATATCAGGCACAGAATCCGTTAGTAACTGCAGCAAATGAGTATATTGAAGCAGGTAAAGAGTCCGTTGCATGGTGCTTCACCACAATGCCATCTGAGAACTGGAAAAACGGTGTAGGCAGCGCACTTCTTGAGTATGCACAGGGAACTGGCGACTGGGATGCAGTGAAGACCGCATTTGTTGATGGTTGGGCAACTGAATATGCTGAGATGAACAGCGAAGAAGCAGAGGATGCTACTGAAGCAGATACTGAGGCAGATACTGAAGCAGCAACCGAGGCAGAATAAAGCAGTGACGAAAGGGGCGGGCGAGGGATCGCCTGCCTTTCTTTTGCCAGATAGGAAGCTTCCCCGGGTTTCCTATCCGACAAAACCTTAACTTAGAAAGGTGATATTATGGAAAAAGCAATCAAGAGATATTTTCCGATCTTCGTGCTTCCTACGATGATCGCGTTTACACTAGGATTTATAATTCCTTTTGTAGAAGGTGTTTACCTGTCCTTCTGTAAATTTACGACAGTCAATGATGCAAAATTCATCGGATTTGCTAATTATGCCAAGGTTTTTGCAGATGAAACATTTGTCCACGCGTTCTGGTATACGGCGGCATTTACGGTAGTCAGCGTAATTTTGATTAACGTGCTGGCATTTGCAGTGGCACTTTTACTGACAAAAGGTTTCAAAGGAACAAATATTTTCCGTACTGTATTTTTTATGCCAAATTTGATCGGCGGTATTGTACTTGGTTATATTTGGCAGCTGCTGTTAAACGGTATCCTGATGAAATTTAGCCGTACCCTGACATATTCATCGACATATGGCTTTTGGGGTTTGATCATTTTAATGTGCTGGCAGCAGATTGGTTATATGATGATTATCTACATTGCAGGTATTCAGAATATTCCTGGTGAGCTGATTGAAGCAGCTGAGATTGACGGCGCAACAAAGTGGCAGATTCTTAAAAAAGTCACTATTCCGATGGTTATGCCTTCTATCACCGTCTGCACGTTTTTGACACTTACAAACTCATTTAAGCTTTTCGACCAGAACCTGGCTCTTACAAATGGAGAACCGTCCAAGATGTCTGAGATGCTTGCGTTGAATATTTTCAATACCTTCTATGGAAGAACTGGCTATGAAGGTGTCGGTCAGGCAAAAGCAGTAATCTTCTTTATTCTTGTCACAGTGATTGCACTGACTCAGAACTATTTGACTAGAAGAAAGGAGGTTCAGCAGTAATGAAAAAAGTAAAACATGGTGGAGTTTTCACTGCCATTTTCAGTATTATTTCTATCGGATATATCTTTCCGATCCTGCTTGTTTTTATTAACTCCTTTAAGAAGAAGGCATACATCAGCCGAAAGCCTTTTGACATTCCTACTGGAAAAATGTATGTAGGACTGGAAAATTATTTTCGCGGCATCAAACAGGCGAATTTCTTTGAGGGTGCTAAATGGAGTACGGTTATCACAGTTGGTTCTGTATTTCTGATCATTCTGTGTACCTCCATGTGCGCCTGGTATATTGTCCGTGTAAAAAATGCATTGACTAAGGCAATCTATTATCTTTGTCTTTTTGCTATGATAGTACCTTTCCAGATGGAAATGTTCACTCTGTCAAAGTTAGCAAACTCATTGGGGTTAAACACACCATGGGGACTGTGGATCATTTATCTTGGATTTGGAGCCGGTCTTTCAGTATTTATGTTTACTGGTTTTGTCAAGTCTATTCCAATAGAGATTGAAGAAGCTGCAATGATCGATGGCTGCAATCCGTTGCAGACTTTCTTTGGTGTAGTGCTTCCAGTTTTGAAGCCAACATGTGTGACAGTTGCAATTCTTCAGACTATGTGGATTTGGAACGACTACCTGCTTCCGTACCTTGTATTGAATTTGAAAAAATACGTCACTATTCCGATTGCTGTCCAGTATCTTAAAGGTGGTTATGGTTCTGTCGATATGGGTGCCATGATGGGTGTTCTTGTTCTTGCCATCATCCCAATCATTATTTTTTACCTCTTCTGTCAGAGATACATCATCGAAGGTGTTGTTGCTGGTGCAGTAAAAGGCTGATTACAGACAAAAAATTTCTTGTAAAAATCGGACAGTTCGATTATACTTGACCTTCGGAATGTAATTTAGAAAATAAAGAAACGAATAAGGAGGTGAAGGCATGGAATGTATTACGATCAAGGACGTGGCACGTGTTTGCGGAGTGGGAGTCAGTACAGTATCTAGGGCGATTAATAATCATCCAGATATTAACCCAGAGACTAAAGAGATGATAATGCAGGTTATCAAGGAAAATAATTATGTGCCAAATAACAGTGCACGCAACTTGAAGCGTTCCGATGCCAGAGCCATCGCCATTTTGATTAAAGGAATCAGCAATCCATTTTTTAATAGCATGATCAAGGTTTTTGAAGAAGAGATCCAGAAAAAGAAATATTCGTTGGTTCTTCAGCATGTAGATGCGTGGCAGGATGAAACAGAAGTGGCTCTGGAACTGGAAAAAGAGAAGAGACTGAGAGGAATTATATTTTTGGGAGGCATTGCCTCCCATTCACAAGAGCAGCTGAAAAAGATCCCAGTGCCTTTTGTTTTAAGTACCGTAAGCCTTTTGGGGAAAGAATACAAAAATGATTATTCATTTGTGTCAGTAGATGATGTAAAGGAGAGCTGCCGCATGACGGAGCACCTTATAAGCCAGGGACATGAAAAGATTGCACTTCTCTGTTCATATAAAGAAGATGTGAGTATAGGTGCACTTCGTCTGACAGGCTATAAAAAAGCACTGGAAGCTCATAATATTCCAGTGGACGAAAGACGGATACGCCATATGGATCCAGAATTGGATAGCTATTCAATGGAGAGTGGGTACCGCATGACTAAAGCACTTTTGGAAGAAGGAGTAGATTGTACGGCAATTTTTGCTATTTCTGACAGCTTGGCAATTGGTGCGGTTAGGGCTCTGATTGATGCGGGGAAAAGAGTACCGATGGATATTTCTGTGGCAGGTTTTGACGGAACAGAAATGGCAGCTTATTATAATCCTTCCATTACGACAATACGGCAGCCAGCAGAAACAATGGCAAAAGAAACTATCAAACTTCTTTTTGACAGCATAAAGAAAAAGACGAATGTTCAGCAGTTGATTTTTGAAGGTGAATTAGTACCAGGAGAATCAGTGAAAAAATTAAATTAACAAACATTAAGTGCCACAGGGATAAATAAATGTCTCTGTGGCACTTATAATATGCAAAAATGTATTGATATTTTCGCATAAATTGTGATATGCTCTAAAAAAGATTAGGTAGTTTTTAATTCAATTTTGAGTTAGAAAGGGAGGAAAATAAATGGTATCATTTATTGATTGTCATTTGTCTTTGAGAAGATGTTCACCGTTTAATGGTGGGAAATTTGAGGGATGGGGAACTAGCTTTTGTTGGTGGCCAAATCGAATTGGCTATTTGGATGAGCTGTCAGAGCAGGCTGCAAAGTTGTTTTTTGACCCTAAAGAAGGTCTTGGGCTGAATATTATTCGCTATAACATTGGCGGTGGAGATGATCCAACTCATCATCATATTACAAGAACAGATTCGATGGTGCCTGGGTATGCAATAAATCCTTCCCATGATGCTAATGGATATCATTGGTCATACGACTGGAATGCCGATCAGAATCAGAGAAATGTATTAATGAAAGTAGCAGAATGTTATGGAAAGGATTTGATTGTTGAAGGATTTTCAAATTCACCTCCATATTTCATGACTAATTCGGGCTGTTCAAGTGGTTCAGTAAATGCGGGGGAAAATAATCTTCGTGAGGATGCGTATGGTGCCTTTGCTTCATATCTTGCTGATGTTGCACAACATTTTTCAAAAGAATGGGGCATCCATTTTCAGAGTATGACGGCGATGAATGAGCCTGATACTGAATATTGGCATGCGTTAAGCGATAAGCAGGAAGGATGCCATTTTGATCCTGGTGAATCACAGTCTGTTATGATTATAGCATTAAGAGAAGCGTTGGATGAAAGAGGATTAAATGATATTTTAATATCTGGAACGGACGAGACAGGGATTGATTGTCAGATAAATAGTATTAACAGTCTTAGTGAGGTAGCAAGAGAGACAATAGCCCGTATTGACACACATAGTTACTTAGAAGGTGATAATGAAGGCCTTAGAAAACTGGCGCAAAGCTATTATAAAAACTTGTGGATGTCAGAAGTTGATGGCGGCGATACATCAGGATTCAATGCAGGGGAGATGGGGGCAGCACTATGGCTGGCAAACAAGATTATTTCTGATATAAATGGACTTCTCCCAGCAGCTTGGGTTTTATGGCAGGTAATTGACAGTCACATTAGCAGTGATGGCTATATGGGAAATAAAGACAGCGGAAAACCAGATTATACAGGTGGTTATTGGGGACTAGCAACGGCAGATCACGATTCGAAAAAGATTATTTTGAGTATGAAGTATTATGCAATGGGACAGTTTTCGCGTTATATTAGACCAAATGATACTATTATTCAGGCAGGAGAACATATTATAGCGTCATGGAATCAAGAGGAGAGAAAGCTGGTTCTTGTGATGGTCAATGATACGAATGAGAAACAATCTTGCAGGGTTGACTTAGATGAGTTTGCACTGAGAGGTGCAAAAATTTGTCCAATTCGCACAAGTGGTTCGATTGAGAATGGAGAACACTGGAACCAGCTTGAATCTAGTGTACTTACTGAAAATATTTTTGAAATAGAACTTAAGGAAAATTCTATAACAACGTTTGTTATAAGATAATAACACTGGACAAGAAAGCAATAATTCAAGCAAAAATAGCAGCAAATGCTGAAAAAGAAGAGCAGATGTATCGATGATGATACGTGCTGCTCTTCTTGTATTTTTACCAGATGTTCATGATATGCTGAACAATAAGACTTACAGCTGTGATTCCACACCAGCATGACGCACCAATAATAATAGGCTTTCCACCTGTTTTGATGAGCTGGATTACATTGCTGTTTAATCCGATGGCAGCCATAGCCATAATAATCATAAACTTTGACAATTCCTTAATTGGATGAAATACTTGCGCATCAATTCCATTATGTACGCAAACTGTTGTAATTATTGCTGCAATCACAAAATAAAGTATGAACATTGGAAATGTTCTTTTTAAACTAAAGCTTGAACCTTTCATTCCTTCTTTTGCTTTTTTTTGAGCTCGTATAAATGATAATCCGAGTGTAATAGGTATTATGGCAAGTGTTCTTGTAAGTTTTACGGTTACTGCTTTATTTAATGTTTCGCTTCCAAGATTCCACATACTGTCCCATGTTGATGCGGCAGCTGTTACAGATGATGTGTCATTGATTGCTGTTCCTGCAAAAATACCAAATGCATCACCATGAACAGTATCAAATCCTATTGCTTTGCCAAGTATAGGGAAGAAGATGGCTGCAAGTACGTTGAAAAAGAAAATTACTGCGATTGCCTGGGCAATTTCATCATCATCTGCATCAATAATAGGTGCAGTTGCTGCGATAGCAGAGCCGCCGCAGATTGAAGAGCCAACACCTACAAGTATTGATGTATTTGCAGGTACTTTTAAAGCTTTCTTCAATATCCACGCAATAACAAGAGATGTTGTGATAGTACAAATAATGATCGGCAGCGATTGTTTTCCTGTCTGAAAGATTACTCCGAGATTCATTCCAAATCCAAGTAAAACAACTGCAGTCTGAAGGATTATTTTTGATGTCCATTTAATTCCTGCTTCTGCATTTTTCTTATCATTCCAAAACATTGTGATAATCATTCCTGCTATAATTGCAATAACAGCGCCTCCCACCACTGGAAATATTTTTCCTAAGAACCATGATGGAATAGCAATTGCAAGACAAAGAAGAATACCAATTCCATTTTTTTTAATAAAATTCATTTTATAAATTCCTTTCTTTAGTTTTTATAACTATAAAATTGTATCACTGTGCAATAATAATGTAAATAAAAATTTGATAATGCTAGGATAAATAATAGGCTTGACATAATTGTGAGTAAGTGGCAATGTTAAAACTAACGAGTGGTAGCTACAATTATCAATCCATTGCTTTTATACTATTTATGCTGCTAGCTAAAAGCGGCAGAAAGAAGATTAAAATGAGATATAAAATAGAGATATATAAAAACCGTGAACGATTCAACGAGCAGTATCAAAGTATTCATCAGTTCCTGTTGGAAGCGGAAAAACTAGAATATAACGAGCATTTTCATTGGGGGCGTTTTGAATGGATGCATGCACATAGTTATCTTGATGAAGAAAAATTGATAAGTCAAGGTTTAGCAAAAGCAGTTATTTACGAAGCATGTGCTCGTGCAAAAGCACTTGGTGCCAAACGAGCTATCGTTGTGTCTGAACAAGAATTTTATTTTCGAATTGGATTCACACTTTCCTCAGAAGTGTATGATTGGACGAGAAATAATTAAACAAAATGGATGGAATATAACTAATTATGCATCTTGATAGTAGTTTTATGCATGTTAGTTGTCTACATATAGACAATGAAATCAATTTATGATAGAGTAATTATGGTAGCAAATTAACCAAAATGTATATGGAGGAATCTTTTAGACGATTATTTGAAGTGGTTTTGTTAGGAGAATGGTACTTTACAGACTATATCAGGAGGTGATAGGTAAGATTAACATGGAGAATTATAAGATAAGCCTTAGGACAATTACAGAAGATAATTTTATTGAAGCATTTAATTTGAAACTTGCAAACGGACAGGAACGTTTTGTTTCACATCCAATTCGAAGCCTTGCACAGGCTTATGTTTACAGAAATCAATGTCAGCCGTTTGGAATTTATAAAGATCATACTATGATTGGCTATGTCATGGTGATTTATGATTATGATATCCCGGAATACGATATATGGCATATGATGATTGATAAATCTAATCAAGGGAAGGGGTATGGAAGTATTGCGTTGGATCTGACGATTGAGTACATTAAAACGAAACCCTTTGGGACATCGGACAAGATAACATTAACCTGTAATATAGACAATATTCATGCATTAAATTTGTACAAAAACAAAGGTTTTAAAGAGACTGGAGTGATGGATGAAGATGAGATAGAGTTATCATTGATGTTATATTAAAGTTTCTGGAAAATAATTAACTCAAACTTAGAGGAATTGAGAGAAAGCTCATATACAGGAGGTATGATAATGCAGGATGTTATGAATGTTAATCAGAAAGTGTAGTGGTATAATAAATTTGTAACACATTGTTCGAATAATATATTATAATATTACTCAAACAAGGAGGACATCACTATGTCAATACGTTACAGCGATGATTTTAAGAAAGAAGTAGTCAAAGCATATATGGCTGGAGATAAGTCGACCGTTCAAATAGCTGCTGACCATAATATTGCAAAGAGTACTATTAGCCAATGGGTTAATCAGTATAAGGAAGAATGCCTTTATACCACCAACACTACGCCTGAATCTAATGAAGCAAGTGAGATTAGAAGATTAAATCAGCTTCTTAACGAAAAAGATAAGGAAATTGCTTTCTTAAAAAAAGCAGCGGCATTCTTCGCAAAGGAAATCGATTAGTGGTATATCGATTTATCGACGATAATAAAAATATATTTGGTTTAAGATGGCTATGCAATAAATTTGGAATTAGCCCTAATTGTTACTACAACTACAAAAAGGAGGCAAAGCGGAAATATCATGAACGCTTAGCACATATCTTTGAGCTTATAAAGTATGTTTATTACAATAATAACCGTGTTATAGGCTATAGGTCTATGC
>JABLTO010104107.1_pt1 | contig 30805 bp, 33 predicted proteins | sample 7160091 | NCBI WGS metagenome assembly JABLTO01 (sample SAMN14651225, study PRJNA627086) | human gut metagenome | isolation source: feces | host: Homo sapiens
AAAAATCAAGTTATTTAAAAACTGTTCCGTCTTTTTTAAAAAATGCGACTCTTTTAACCGTTATCGGGAAAGGTTTTCCGTCCCCGAACTCCGAAAACGCTTTCAACAGCAAGTTCACGCCGACATTGTTTTCGCTGTTGCACGGAAGATTTATAACAAACACGGAGTCATTTTCCTTGTTTGTTCTTGACTTAACCGTCATACCGTCGCTGATACATACGGTCTTCATTCCGCCTTTTTTCGCTTTCTTTTCTATCTCTATCTTATCTTGTGAAATGAAAGCTTCAAACTCCGAAACGCAGTTCTCTGGGACGGTCAGTTCGTAATCGGCATTGTCGATAAGATTGAGTTTTTCTCCGTCTTCGTAAGCGTCCGCAATTCGTATATCGGCGGGCACGGCAAGAGACATTCTGCGTTTTATCTCTTCCCCGCTCATCGGTTCGTCGGTCTTGATGTCTACTATCTCGCAATCGCTTAAAACGCCGAGAGAAAGCGGCGGAGAAAAGACCATATACGGGTGCGGGTTGAAGCCCTGCGTATGACTGACCGGAATACCCGCCCTGCTGAAAATTCTGGTAAAGCAGCGCACAAGGTCAAGATGCGAAATAAAACGTGCATTTGCTTCTTTTGTAAACACTATTCTCACGGGCAGACATCTCCTTTGCAATATTTTGTAATTCCGCAGCCCGCGCATTTTTCCTTGCAGTTGGGCGTTGTTTCCGCACGGTATGCTTTTTCGCATTCGTGTTGCAGGAATTTTTTCGATACGCCGCAGTTGATAACGTCCCACGGAAGCGGTTCGTCAAAATCGCGTTTTCTGTTGCAATACTCCGCGGCGGTAAGCCCCTCTTCTTCAATGGCTTTCATCCATTCGTCGAACTTGAAATGCTCGTTCCAGCCGTCAAGTTGACAGCCGCGTTTATATGCGTTGTAGATTACTTTTCCGAGACGTCTGTCTCCCCTTGCAAAAACGCCTTCAAGCACGGAAGTCTTTCCGTCATGATAATTGACCTTGATATGCTTATTTCTGCCCACGGTCTCTATGAGCAGTTTCTGACGTCGGTCTATTTCGTCAAGCGTTATCTGCGGTTCCCATTGGAACGGTGTAAATGGTTTCGGAACAAAAGTCGAAAGACTTATCGTGATAAAAAGACCTCTGGCGCGTTTTATAGGCAACGAATAGAAAAGATCGACGATTCTCTGCGCCGTATATGCAATGCCCTTTATGTCTTCGTCCGTTTCCGTCGGAAGTCCTATCATGAAATACAGTTTTACCGCGCAAGCACCGCCCTCGAACGCAATACGGCAGGTGTTCATTATTTCTTCTTCCGTTACATTCTTGTTGATAACGTCGCGCAACCGCTGTGTTCCCGCTTCGGGAGCGAATGTAAGCCCGCTTTTGCGTACGGACTGCATTTTTTCGAGCAGGTCTTTTGTGAAATTGTCAACTCGCAGCGACGGCAAAGATATATCTATATGCTGCGGCACGCAATACGTCAAAAGGCTGTCCGCAAGTTCATCGAGGTGTTCAAAGTCACTCGTTGAAAGAGACGTCAAACTTATCTCGTCATACCCCGTTGCCTTAATGAGTTTTTTTGCTGTCTCAACAAGCAGTTCGGGCGAGCGCTGTCTGAACGGTCGGTAAATCATTCCCGCCTGACAGAAGCGGCAGCCTCGAATGCAGCCGCGCATAATTTCGAGCACCACGCGGTCATGAACAATTTCCGCATACGGCACGACCATTTTATCGGGAATATAGCACTTGTTTATATCTTTGATGATTCGTCTGTTGACCTGCTGTCCCTCTTTATGGTATTTCGGAACATACATACAGTCTATTTCCGTCGCACGTCGCAAAAACTCTTCCCTGTCCTTGCCGCACTGTCTGTAAATATCAAAAAGCGGATAATAGTCCTCTTCCCCGTCTCCGATAAAGAATATGTCGACAAAATCGGAAAGAGGTTCGGGATTGCACGCGCACGGACCGCCGCAGATAACAATGGGGTCGCCCTGTTTTCTGTCTTTTGCGAATATGGGAACGCCCGCAAGGTCGAGCATTGCCACAATGTTGGTGTAACTTAACTCATATTGCAGCGTAAATCCGACAAAATCATCGTTTTTTATGGGCTCGTGGCTTTCCAGACCGAAAAGAGGAATATCGTTTTCTCTCATCAGTTGCTGCATATCGGTGTTCGGCATAAACACACGTTCGCACCATACGTCGGGCATGGTGTCATTCATCATGTGATAGAGTATCTTCATGCCGAGGTGCGACATTCCCACGTCGTACATATCGGGAAAGCAGAACGCAAAACGGATATTGACAGCTTCTTTATTTTTGACGACGCTCCCGTATTCTCCCCCGACATACCACGACGGCTTTTGAACTTCGGCAAGCCGTGTATTTATAAACTCGTCTATATTCATATTTCGTTTCCTTTCGGTTTTTTACATCTTATTTTACTACATTCCGCTCTCGATTTCAAGGGCTTTTCGTCAAATTTCTTTCTTTAATGCGATATATGCGAACAGATATGCGCAAATTATCAGCAAAGAAAAATTATATCCGGTTTTCACAACAAGAACAACCGCACAGACACTGAGAGGAACAAGAAACACAAAAGACACAATAATGCTTACTCTCCGTGCCGCAAGCGGTGTTGATTTTTTCAACAGCAAAAAATAAAGCGCCCGTCCGCCGTCAAGCGGCAGAACGGGGACAAGATTTATAAACGCGAGCGCAAGATTGCAGGCGGCAAAGAAATCCGCGCCGAGAATATTCTCTGTTTTTCCGAGTAAAAACGAAATTCCGCCCACGGCAAGATTTGCCGCAATGCCCGCAAGCGCCGCAAAAATCTCCTTTCGGCATGAAACGTCTGCCGCAGAACGCAGGCTGACACTGACTCCGAACGGCATAAGCCTGATTCTTTCAATTTGCTCCCCGTATGCGAGAAAGGAGACAATATGCGCGGTTTCGTGGATAAGCGCCGCAACGAAAACAAGCAGAACGCCGTCGCTTTTGCCGAGAATCAGCAATATTCCCCAAATAAGAGGAAACGCGGGATGGATGGAAAACTTACTCTTCGTTGAATTTGAAATAGACTTGCGGGTCAACATATCTTTCTCCGTATTCTATCTGAAAATGCAGGTGTGCGCCCGTTACATTCCCCGTATGCCCCGAAAGTGCAATGACCTGCGCTTTCTCGACTGTATCTCCGTCCTTTACAAGCGACCGCTGCAAATGCCCGTAATACGTTACAAACCCGTTCGGATGTTCAACTCGTATGTAGTTGCCTCCGATGTCGTTATAGCCCACTTCAATAACTTTTCCCGCAAGTGCGCATTTTACTTCCGTGCCGTCACTTGCCTTTATATCAACGCCGCGATGAAGCACGGTGCTGGATTCGTCAAACGGATCAGTTCTGTAACCGAAACCCGAATTAAGCGAAGAATTTACGGGCAAACAGGCTTCCGAAAACGGATTCTCGGCTTCCTGCGTCGCGTCTCCCGCCTCGACCTGCGCGATAACCTCCAAAACGCTTTCATCCATTTTCTGTTTACCGCCTTTTGCAGTTCCCGACAATGCCGCAAAGACCGCCTGCAAACCGTTGCCCTGCGCTTCGCTGTTGTTTTTTATCGTATCGGTTCCGTATTTTTGTATTTTGGTTGCGGCAAGCACGCAAAATCCGAGAGCAATCATCAGCGCAACAAAAGAAAAAACACGCTTGCCGCTGCGTCTGCATTTCAATTCGAGTTTTCTTACCGCAAGATCGGTCATTCGGGACATTATACCACCTCATTAAATTTTAGTCGCGGCAGTCTTGAAATATGACTTGTTTTATGGTATAATAATCAAAGAAAGACGTTTATTTTCACGGAAGGCTGCAATTTGATGAACATTCGTATCGGCGACCGTTCTTACGGCGTTAAAAGTTATATAAAGAATTTCGACAAAGTTCTGCTCGGTCTTATAGCCGTGCTGCTTGTTTTCAGTATGCTTTGCATAAACAGCGCAACATACGGTTCGGACGCTCATTCCCGAAGCATGATTGTTCAGGGCGTTGCGATCGGTCTCGGCTTTGTTTTGATGATAATTGTTTCAAAACTCGATTACGATATAATTTCCGACCTTTGGAAATACATTGTCGTCGCATCTTCCGCTGCACTTTTTCTGACAGCACTTATCGCACCCGAGATAAACGGTAACAGAAACTGGCTGATGATAGGTTCCGTCAATATTCAGACATCGGAATTTACAAAGATATGCTTTGCGGTCACGATGTCCAAACACCTCGCAAAACTCGGCGAAGATCTGAACAAACCCAAGAATATTCTTTTTGTTCTGATACACTTTCTTGCATACCTCGTTCCGATTCTGTTGCAGGGCGATATAGGAACCGCACTTATCTACATCGGAATGTTTGTCGTTCTTGTATTTGCGGCGGGAATATATTACAGATACATTCTCATCGGTGCTCTCGGCGTTGCGGGCATTACCCCGCTGCTCTGGAACATGATGAAAGATTATCAAAAACTGCGTATTCTTTACGGCTTTCAGCCTGAACTCGACCCGCTTGGAAAAGGCTATCAGCCGCTTGTTTCGAGGATGGCTATCGGCTCGGGTCAACTTTGGGGGCTCGGCTATCAAAAAGGCATTCAGGCGCAGAATTCGCTTCTTCCCGAAATCAGAACCGACTTCATATATGCCATTGTCGGTGAAGAGTGGGGTTTCGTGGGCTGTGTATTCGTTTTGCTTGTTTTGGTTACAATAGTATTGTTAATATTCAGAAACGCGCGCAAAGCGAAGGACCAAAAGGGCTTTTTCATCTGCATAGCCGTTGCAAGTACGATAATGTTCCAAACACTGATAAATATAGGAATGTGTATCGGGGTTCTGCCCGTTATCGGCGTTACTCTACCGTTTTTCAGTTACGGCGGCTCATCCGTTCTTGCCCTTTTGATTTCCGTCGGTCTTGTTCAGGCAGTCTGCGTGAAGCCCGACCGTTCGCTCAAATTCGGAATGAGGTAAATGCGGAAAAAACTTTTGAAACTGCTCGACTTTTCGGTCGATCTCATTTACAGAACTTTAATAACAAAAGGCGCGGTGTTCTTTTCGAACGCCGCGCTTGACTTCGTGCTGTTCAGACTGCTGACAGGCGTTTTTTCGGTGTTCGCTCCCCTGTCGCAGTTTTTATCGTATACAATTTCAACCGTTACAAGATACTTCTCGTACAATTACATAAAATTCAACCGCACGGGTGCGGGACATGCCGTGCGGTTTGCAAGATTTTTAAGTGTCAACTTGTTTTTGGCGACAGTTTCGCCGTTTGTTCTTTCAGCAATCATTTCGGTTGGTATAGAGACCGAATACGCAAAACTCGCCGTGCTCGGGTTGACGGTTTTTTCAAACTTTACTTTTTACAAGTACGCGGTTTTTATTTAACGGCGTTTTCCCTTTCCTTGGAAAAACAGTTCAAAGCACGAACATCGACCGTATTCGGAATAACAAAACGTATCGACTTAGGCATACACTCTATCTCTGCTCTCGTCGCCGGAAGCATTTCACCGTCGTAACAAACCGTAAACGGAGTTTCTTTTGTCAGCACGGCACGCCGACAGAGACGGTGCTTCAATATTTTATCTCCGGCGGGAGTCCCGATTATCGTACCCTTTTGATAGGCGGATACATTGCTCACGAATACCCGACGGCTTACGTTTTTGACGGTTATAACGTCCATCATGCCGTCATCTACTTTTGCGGGAGATGCGGAACGGTAGCCTCCGCCGTAATACTGAGCGTTAGCAAAAAGAGTAAGCAAAAATTTTTCATCCTGCTCTTCCCCATCGTCGAACTTAATTTTCAAAGTCTCTTTCGGAAACTTTATCAGGCAGATAGCAACGCCGAGGTGATATGATACCGCTTTCGGGACAAATCGTTTCTTGCGCAGTTTTTCCACGCGCTGAACTACTGCCGCATCAAAGCCTATGTTTGCGATATTTATGCAAATTCTGTCATTTATCTTTATCGCGTCAATCGGTCGCGCTTCCGAATCTATTACAGTCTCTATATCGAAAAACTTTTTGATGTCGCCGAATGTTCTGATAAAATCGTTGCCCGTGCCTATCGGGATAACGGCAAGTTCGGCATTTTTAAATCCGAATATTCCGTTTACGACCTCATTCACAGTGCCGTCCCCGCCGCAGGCGTAGACGCGAACCGCGTCGCCCTTTTCAGCCGCTTGCCGCGCGAAATTCTCCGCGTCGAGATTTTTCGCCGTTGACTTTATCTCAAACTCAAGTCCGCGATTAACGCACAATTCCTCGATTTTATGCCGAAATTTCTCCGTAAATGCCTCCGAATTCGACTTCGGATTTATGATAAAAACATGCTTCATTTTACGCCCGTCCTTAATCTCTCGCTGAAAACGTATGTAAGGTTTTGTCTTTATAAAAACGCGTACTCAATCTCAGAGCGCGTTATCATAATAGTATCGGTGTTCACGATTTTTTTCATGCGCGAACCAAGCTCGGTGATCTCCGGCTCGTTCGCGCCGATGATAACGATGCGAAGGCTTGTCTCGGTCGTATATCCCCTGCCGTGCTGATATCCGCCCAACTGCGTGATCAGCGAAAAGGCAATATCCTTCTGCGCGCATATTTCGGTCAGCGTTTTACAGAAATCCTCAACCGTAATATGTTCAAGATAACTGTCTTTATCTTTTATCCCGATGTAAATTTCATAACAAAAACCCGCCGTATATTTTTCCTTATTCTCCACCTACATATACCTCTTTTCGACAGTATGTTTCATAACAAGCGACGCTTCCTGATTAAGATACATCGACAGGTTTTTCGCCAGACGAAAGATATCAATGCCCTGATCTCCCACAAGAGTGATTATAATTATATTTTCAAGAATATATTTGCCGTCTTTATACAAATACCCGCCTTTCCCGGAAGATATCGTAAAGCCGATCTTTTTCTTTTGAAAATAAGCGGAAACGAGCTGCTCCAGCTCGTTCTCGGTAACCAACTGCTCTTTTGTCTGAGAGTCGTTGTAACCGAGAAATATCCGATAGCATATAGTTTCGTTCATTTCCTTTTCCTTTTCGAAGTCACTGTCGAAAATCTTTCGTTTCGTAATTACTTCACGCCGTCGATCAATTCACCTTATTCAATAAAACAACGCATTCTTCATATAACGGGAAAACAGTATTGGTTTTACCTGCTCCTCATTCGCTCTAAGAAACAAATAAACCTATAATAAATCACTTTTTCCGAGTCCCAATAAGACCGTTAAAAGCCGTTTGGAAATAATTTCATTTTATAACCCTCGTGACAGTAATGCAGCCGTCTCCACGTGCTTCGGAGCTCTCGTATCCGTGTCCGATATGCGCTGACTGTTCGAGGGAACAAGTCAAAGCCAGTGGTCGTTTGCGAAAACATATCTACGCCCCTGAGCGTTCGTGGAAACAAGTCAAGAGTTTTGTTGGAAGTTATTCTTCAAAGTCTTAGAAGCTATCATTTTGCACATTTCCGACATTCTGACAATTGTCTCAAAGGTTGAGACAGGTTCATGCTCTGATATTGTGCCGCTTCCCGCCGCCGGTGATGGCATACTTATGCTTGTAACCAGCCGGCAGTACCTTCTGGCACTTCTTGTTTTTGCAAACTCGAATTTCTGCTTCCTTACTCATTTTCTTTTCCTCCGACCAGTTTTATTTTCAATCTTTTATGATATCTGGGAAATTACCCCTGAGAAAATGTCTGTATTCCGGATTGTCAACCGCCTTCTCATATTCTTCTTTAATGGTCCTTGCGTTCCATTCTCTCATTGCCTCTGACATTTCTTCATAGCGAAGTATTGTAATTAAGCCATCACGTTCTGCTTGCAGAATGGCCTCATAAGCGTCTGGAATAAATTCAACCCCCGTCACATCGGCAGAAATACTGCTTGCAGCGGCATCCGGTATCTGAAGCGCATAGTCCGACTCCACTATAGTTTCTACAGAGTAAATATAACCAGAGACCCCTTTGTATGTATTCATCAGAGCATTAGGGTAGTATTCCTCCAACCGCTGACGGCCATCCTTGTCAAACCCGTAAGGGCCCCATTTTTCCCATTTCCCATCATAGGAAAAGCCGGTGTCCTTGCAATACTTCTCGATGGCATTACTCAGATAGACAAGTACGTTTTCCCGTTTCTTTGAAAAATAAATCAAAGGGATTCCGTGATTGGATACCCGCGGTTCCAATCGGGTAATGCCCCGTATAGGCGATGCATGATAATACATAAAATTCTCCTATGTGCCGCCCGCCGCCGATGATGGCAGTGTGGGTGCATCTGCGAATCCATGCAAGCAACTTTTATTGTCTTATCCTGTTGAGATATTCATTATCAGTAATACCTTTTGGAAATTCGCAGATGTATTCTTTCAGCAGAAGCTTATTCTCATCATATTTATCCTTAAGCACTGCTTTTAGATAGTCAGTAAAAAAGCCTTTGAACCATTGTACGCTCTCGTTTAAGTCAGAGAAACCGTGCTCTCCCAATTTAATACCGAGACTGTTGTCGGGAGTGGGACACCATTTCTCTTGATATAGCATAAAAACCTGCGTGTGAGTTTGATGGAGTTCTTCTGACTTGTACTCCATAAACCACGCGTGATATGGAATACTGTTCCGTATACAGTATTGTTTTGTTAGCTCAGCTATCTCCCAACACCAAGCGCAATTGTTTTCAACAACTTCTTCACTGGAAGAAAAAGAATAATCATGGACCGTAAAGTTTTCTTCATCTTGAAAGTGAAGATTCCCTTGTTGATCCTTATATCCATAGCGAATAGATGCTACATAAGCAAAAAACAAGTCAGGACTCAACAGCATAATTTCTGTAAACTTTTTGGGCATTCCATACCTCCTTTTTTCTCCAGACATCGAACCGACAGTTACAGTCCCTTTTGACAACAATCCGAGAGCCTCAACCTCTCGAAAACCCTCAAATGACAACAAACCGATAGTCTCAATCTCCGTTTTTTGCTCTTGATAACGAAACGAGAGTTACAGCACCAGATTTCTCTATTCTGCGCTCTCGCTCCGTGGAAACTTATCCTCACTCCAACAAACAATCAACACCAGAAAAACCCTTATTTCAAGCCATTTTCCTCACTTCGGCCTCATTTCCTTGACAGCAGAACGACAGTCTCGACGTGTTTTGTGCGTGGGAACATATCTATCGGCTGAATGACGGTCGGGGCGTAGCCGCCGAGCTCGTCAAATATCTTCAAATCACGGGCAAGCGTTGCCGGATCGCACGAAATATACGCGAATTTTTCAGGGTTTAAGGACAGAACTGCCTCGATTGTTTTTGCGTCAAGGCCTTTTCGCGGAGGATCGACTATCACGACGTTCGGATGGCAGTTCGGCAGGATATTTTTGAATATATCCGCGGTGTCGGATGCTTGCGAATAATAAAACTCGGCATTATCAAAATTGTTGATATAAGAATTCCGAACCGCGTTTTCAACTGCATCATGAACCGCTTCAATTCCTATGACCTTTTCGACTCTGTCGGCACAGGACAACCCTATCGTGCCTATACCGCAGTACAAATCAAGCAAGATGTCCGTCTTTTTTAGCCGAAGCCCGTCTTTTACATAAATATACAGTTTTTCACATGTCTCGGAATTCACCTGATAAAAAGACATCGGCGAGATCTCAAAGCGGCAGCCGCAAAGGACATCAGTGATAAAAGGCTCGCCCCAGAGCAAAATGTTCTTTGAACCGTAAATCACATTCGTGTTTTTTCTGTTGATGTTCAGATAAATACACTTAACGCCTTCAACGGCGGTGAGTTTTGATAAAAACTGCGCTTTATGCGGAAGAATTTCGGAAGTCGCGACAAGAACCACGGAGATCTCGCCCGTTGACGGCGCCCGTCTGATACAAACGTGCCGAAGCAGTCCTTTTTGCGTTGTTTCATTGTATACGGGAACCGAATATTCGGAAATATAGTTTTCTATCACCTTTGTGATTTCCGCAAACACAGGAGGTGTAAGCAAACAGCCGTCACACGGTATTACCCTATGCGAATTTATTGCAAAATACCCGCATTTTCCGTCTTCCGATATCGGAAACTGCGCTTTGTTGCGATAGCCGTCAATCGTAACGGACGGAAGCGCATTTTCGATATTGACGGGACAATCGGGATAATTCTTTTTAAAAACATCGCGAACATGTTCCGTCTTATATCTGAGTTCCGCGTCATAACCGACATGGCGATAACAGCAACCTCCGCATTTGCCGAACACGTCGCAGGAACATTTAATTCTGTCCGGAGAAGTTTCGACAAACGAAACGATTTTTGCGAACGCGTAACTTTTCAGAACTTTCAAAACAAGGACTTCCACAACGTCTCCGACAGCCGCGGCAGCAACAAAAACGACGAAGTCTTTAACGGTTTCATCGGAAAATCTTCCGATACCGAAGCCTTCGCCCGACATTGCGACAACATTCAACGTTATTCGGTCATTTTTGTTCAACATAGAAAAAATACACGCCCTTTTTTCATATATACTGATTATAATACATTTTTTTTAATATGTCAAGTTACCAATCGGCTTTGTAGATTGGAAAAGGCTTGTTCCGAACTTTGCAAAATACAAATTTATGTTCAAAAGCACTTGATTTTCAGCACAATATATTGTATAATATAAAATATGAAAATACAAAATATCGGACGGGAGATAAATAAATGAACGTTAAAACTTTGTATGTGATTCCGACAGCTCGCTATTCGATTGGAGCAACGCAACATTCGTTTGCGGAAAAGGAATATCAAAGACGCATGCTGGACACGGTGCTGTCCATGACAGGTGACGACTCCCCTTTCCGTTGGACGTGCGCAAGTGCCGCCGTTGTTTCGGATTATCTCCGCAGTGCAGATGATATAACAAGAAAAACATTTTATTCAGCCGTTGAAAAAGGTTTTATCGAAGTCTGCGGAACGGGCTATGATCACTCCTCTTTCATGTCCGATATAACTCTGATGAAAAGCGTTGAAACGCTTGATTCCGAGACATGGAAAAAACTTTCCGTCCACAGCGTGATGCAACTCGGTGTAGGCGGGGTCAATTCAAGCGCGATAAAACGTGCCTGCGAAAAAGGTGCGGAATATCTTTGGGTCGGAATTGACGAGGAATCCGCACAGATGAGACATTCCCTGCCGTTTGCTTTTAACTGGCGAGTAACCGTTAAAGACAAAGCTTTTACTTGGGTTGACAGCATTGAAAACGATTTGTTTACGTTGCTTTTTGCGGAAAAGTCTCCCAAATTCGCAGGTTTTGACTCTCCGTCCGCAGAAAAAAACCTGTGCAGACTTTTAAGAACCGCGAGCAAGGACGATCTTGTACTTATGAGCGCGCGTCTTTGCACGAAAATCGAAGAGATAGAGAAAAAGTCCGCTTATAAATCGGTTGCATACCCCGTTCTTTTCACGGGAGGAAACGGTTACAACAATATTGAAGCTGTTTCTTTGCTTCCCTCTTTTGTTGATACATGGAACAATCTCGGTCTTATTCCGAGACTTGAAACAGCAACCGTTTCGACGGCGCTGCGCGAAGTTGAAAAAGAGATAACAAACACAAATCTTCTCAGCCTTACGGGAGAATGGTCGGACGGAATAAATCAGGCGGCATCCATGCCTCGTGAAATCGCATCGCTGCGCGATACGGAAAGAAAATTCCGTGCGACGCTTGCTATGCCCGCATTCAACGCGCAGCGTGAAAACAGGTTTGCGGACAGCATTGCTTCCGATCTCTGCATTTTCGCTGAAAAGACTTTCCGTGCCGACAAACGTTTACTCTCGCCGGAAAAAGCCGACACGTTCAATTATAAAAGGTCAAGACTTTCGCTTGCCGCGGCAAAAACCGAAATGTTGTATTCGGACAGAATCAAAAACTATTTCGAACAGTCCGACTCGGGTATGATTCATGTATTCAACACGGGTAAATCTTTATACAGAGGGCTCGTCTCGATTCCCTCAACAGGTCTTCCCGAAAACTGCTACTGCGCGGTCAACACATCAACCGCTCGGACGGAAAAGCTGTCATTCCGCGACGGATATGCGCGTTTCTATGTTGAGATTCCTGCGGGTGGAATACAGACGTTCAGACTTTCCGACGAAATAGGAAACGACGTTTCTTCCATAAGAATACCGACCGTTACAGTTGACGAACTCGGTTGTCCGACGGAAGTCGTATGGGGCGACGTTAAGTTTTCGGCAACGGCGCTCGGAGAATTTTGCGCAGTCTGCACGGACAGCGAAACAAAACGTGACGTCATGTCATCCCTCTATTCCGAAACAGACGTCGATATGAAAAATTCGCTTGTCAGACACTATTCGCTTGTATATCAGAGCGAATTCGGACAAGCGGAGAAGACCGAAGATTCGAACTTTATCCGCTTTGAGCAACCGTTCAAAAATGAACGTCTTATCTCGGGCAAACGTATCATAACGGTTTGGAAAAAGACCGAAAGAATAACGGTTCAAGTAATTATAGACAGGCAGCTTTCGGAAGACCCCGAGAGTTTCTATCTCAAATTCCTGCTCGACGGAGCAAAGTCTGCGGCTGTTTCTTCAATGGGCGGCAGAGTATTTGAATTCGGGCGCGGTCAACTTGATTTTTCAAACTTTGACAGCACTTCGATAGACGGCTGGATAGCATATCCGTATGACGATTTGCTCTTCACTTCAAAAGACGCCCCCGTCATGTGCTTCGGCGGAGCGAATTACTTTGCAGGGCTGAAAACGCCGTCGCAGGACTGCGGCTGTCTGTTCTCCTGCATCTTCAACAATACATACAACAATTTCTGCAACAGAGAGTTCGGCGGAACCGCATCGTTCACATACGACATCTTTGCGGGCATGAAAACGGACGACTTTGCGGCGGACAAGGCGGTTTACACCACCGCATACACGTCCCCTGTCGTTTATTCGGAATTATAAATTATGAAACCCTTTGAAATAATCGCAACATCTGCTTTCGGAATAGAAAGCGTTACGGCAAGAGAATTGACAAACCTCGGTTACGAGGATATTATGACTGAAAACGGACGAGTGACGTTCCGAGGAGATTTTGCAGATATAGCAAAAGCGAACGTCGAACTCCGAACGGCGGACAGGGTTCTGATAAAACTTGCGGAATTTCGTGCCACGACATTTGAAGAACTCTTTCAGGGTGTTTATGCCGTTGAATGGGCTGACATACTTTCTCCCGACGCTTTTATTCATGTTGTAGGAAAATCTGTAAAATCAACGCTTTTCAGCGTACCAGATTGTCAATCAATAACAAAAAAAGCAATTATCGAAAAACTGAAGCTCCGTTACAAAAAAGAGATTTTTCCGGAAGACGGGGCGGAATACAAAATTTCCGTTGCGATCTTGAAAGATGTTGCGACAATTACGCTTGACACCTCGGGTGCGGGACTTCATAAACGCGGGTACAGAAGCCTTGCGGGAGAAGCGCCGCTGAAAGAAACGCTTGCGTGCAGTTTGCTGCTTCTCAGTTATTGGCGAGGTGAACGACTTCTTGTAGACCCGCTCTGCGGTTCGGGAACAATTCCCATAGAAGCGGCAATGATAGCGCTTGATATGGCGCCCGGCATGAACAGAGGTTTTGCGGCGGAGCGTTGGACAAACTTTGATGCAACGGTATTTGATAAAGCCCGGGACGAAGCAAAACAGCGTGTAAAATTTGACAGAAAACTCAACATTTACGGCAGCGATATCGACCCGAAAGCAATAGAACTTGCGATGCGGCACGCGGAAGAAGCGGGCGTTGATGAATACATACATCTCAAACAGATGAATGTTGCGGACTTTGCTTCAAAAGAAAAATACGGCTTTGTCGTCACCAATCCCCCATACGGAGAAAGGCTCGGAGAAAGCCGTGAAGCCGAAAGTCTTTACAGACTTATGGGCAAAACATTTTCAAAACTCGATACATGGTCGTTTTACGTCATTACATCCAACCCGTATTTCGAGAAAAATTTCGGTAAAAAAGCGGACAAACGCAGAAAGCTGTATAACGGAAAACTCGAATGCCAATACTATCAGTACCTCGGTCCGAAGCCTCCGAAAAAAGAAAAACACGTCGGAGAATCAGAACAGGCGTGACGCACGGGAACGAATTGCAAGATAAAGCACTACCCCAAACATTCCCGCGGAAATAATTTCGCCGAGCCCCACGGTAAGCGCCATATACCACATTGCGTCCTGCATTCCGTATGCGTACCGCAGAACAAACGGAACGATTGCCGCGTTTGCAATGATTGTCGGCAGCGGCGCGAGAAAATAAGCGTGTTTGAGACTATTCATAACATTTTTTCCGATGAGCCATGCTCCGACGGCGCCTATGAGCGTTGCTATGCTTCCGCAGATAACATCAATGACTACTGCGCCGGTCAATGCGTTGGCGAGAATACAGCCGACAAACAAACCCGGAATTGCGGCAGGAGTGAAGACAGGCAAAATTGTCAGCGCTTCCGAAAATCTGACCTGAATGACGCCGCTTGAAAGATTAAACGCAGCCGCAAGATAAGTCAGAACGACATAAAGAGCCGCAATAACTGCGGCATCAACGATAAATTTAACTTTTTTGTTTTTCATATTTACATCTCCGAAAAATGCGGCATACCCGCAAATGCTGTTGCTATTCTAACACAGCGAAAAGAAAAAGTCAATGAACTTTTTATAAGAGAATGTATTAATTTCCGAAAAATAATAGGTTTTATAAATTTTCAAATCAAATGAAAGGAGCCCGTTATGGCTGAAATTACACTTACACAAGAAAATTTTGAAGATGAAGTTATCAATTCCGATATTCCCGTACTCGTTGATTTTTGGGCTACATGGTGCGGTCCGTGCAAAATGATTGCGCCCATTGTTGAAGAAATTGCGGAAGAATACGAGGGAAAAATCAAAGTAGGCAAAGTCAATGTGGACGAAGAGGGCGACCTCGCTTCCGAATACAGAATAGCAAGCATTCCCACCCTGCTGATATTCAAAAACGGTGAGATAGTTCATACTTTGGTCGGATACAGACCGAAAGAGCAAATTCTCGAATACTTGAAATAACAAACAAAAAAATAAGGCGGAGGTTAAGTTCTCCGTCTTATTTTTTCCCTGAATTTTTCAATGGTTTTTATTTGAAACCGCTGCTGTCGTCTTTTTCTGCGCAACTTTGCGATATCGCTGTCAAATGCGGAAAAAGGAATTTCTCTGTCAGGCTTAAAAGAGATAGTCTCCGCTGTTTTTCTGACAGGTACAAACTTTTTCGAATTATGCGGAAGGCACACTCTTGCAAAAACCGCGCCAAAAGGTTCCGCGCCCGCTTCCGAAAGAACTCGTCCTACTTCACGAAGCGTCGAACCCGTTGTCTGTACGTCGTCGATTACAAGCACACGCTTTCCTCGAACATCTTCCCCTACCGAAAACGCATTGCTGACATTACGCCGTCTTTCCTTGTCACTGCGACAACTTGTTTGCGATTTTATGTTTCTTACTTTGATAACAGTCTTTTCGCCGATCGGAACTCCGAGAGATTTTGCTATGCGCTTCGCCATCTCTTTTGAAGACGAATACTTAACACGCTTGCCGTACCTCGGAACAAATGTGACTACATCAAATTTTCCGTCGGTGTTTGCGGTTATCGCGTTCAAGACCTCATTCGCCGCAAAATCTACAACTTTCGGTTTGTATTCGTGCTTCATGTTGCGAACGACGTTTGCCGCACCGTCAATATAAACGTATGCGGAAACAACGCGTCTGAACGGATATCTTTCGTCAACGAGACTGTCTTTCACCATAGAATGAGCACACTCATTGCAGAAAAGACAGTCCGAACCGACTTCAATCAATTTTCCGCACGAAGCACATCTTTTCGGAAAGAACAAATCGCCGACAAATGAAAATTTCATTCCAGATGTAATCAATAACCGACAACAACGGCAAGAAATACGAGAGGTTCGTTCTCAACGTTTTTCATTGCATGCCAGCCGCCGTTACCGCACAGAGTGGAATCTCCGGGACATACTTCGACCCAATTTCCGTCACCGTCATTATAAAGGCCTTTGCCCGAAATAACATAATAAACTTCATCGTCATCGGGGTGGTCATGCAGTCCCACTTCACAGCCCTTGTCAAGTTTTACGGTGCAACATGCGAGAATCTTCGATTTTGCCTCTCCGCCGTGAACAAACGTTTCAATAACCGTTTCCCCGCTGCCTCCGCAGAAACCGGGAATAACTTCTCTGTCAATGTCAGATGCTCTTTTGATCATATCAATGCCGCCTTTCAAAAAATTATTTACTTAATAATTATCAAACGCCGCAACTGCCGCCGCAGGACGGGCAGGAACCCTGACATTGCTCATTCGGGTCAATGCCGTATGCGATCGGGTCGATACCTTTCTTTTTCAGGTAATCGAGAATAGCAGCTTTTACAGCCTCTTCCGCAAGAACGGAACAGTGTATTTTTACCGGAGGCAGACCGTCAAGCGCTTCAATAACCGCCTTATTCGTCAGTTTAAGAGCGTCTTTAACGCTTTTACCTTTTATAAGTTCGGTTGCCATGGAAGACGTCGCAACCGCGGCGCCGCAACCGAAAGTTTTGAATTTAACGTCAACAATTATATCATTTTCAATCTTCAAATACATTTTCATGATGTCTCCGCAGCGGGCATTGCCTACTTCACCGATACCGTCGGCATCGGGAATTTCGCCCACATTGCGGGGATTTGAAAAGTGATCCATTACTTTTTCGCTGTAAAGCATATCTATATATCTCCTAATCTGTTATACAAGGTTTTTTGTCTTCGACTCTTTCCCAAAGCGGGGACATATCGCGAAGTCTCTGAATGATCTTAGGAAGAGTGTTAATGATATAGTCAACTTCTTCTTCCGTATTGTTGTGGTCAAGGCTCATTCTGACAGAACCGTGAGCGACTTCATGCGGCAGACCTATCGCCAAAAGAACGTGCGACGGATCAAGACTGCCCGACGTGCAGGCGGAACCGGAAGATGCGCAAATACCGTTCATATCAAGCATAAGAAGTATCGATTCGCCCTCAATATACTCAAACGAGATGTTAAGTGTTCCGGGAAGTGAATTTTCCGGGGTGTTGAGTTTTGCGTAAGGAACGCGTCTCATAAGTTCATCGCGAAGTCTGTCACGCATTTTCCTGACGTGTCCCATACGCTCGTCCAGTTCTTTGGTTGCAACTTCAATCGCATAACCCATTCCGACAATTGCGGGAATGTTCTCTGTTCCGGCTCGCTTACCTCTCTCCTGCTGTCCGCCGTCGATCAGATTGGGAATGGTAATGCCTTTTCTTATATAGAGCGCACCGACGCCCTTGGGAGCATTAAATTTATGTCCCGAAAGGCTCAGCATATCAATGTTCATTGCTTTAACATCAATGGCAACGTGCGCCACCGCCTGAACCGCATCCGTGTGGAATATGATGCCATGCTTTTTGCAAACTTCACCGATTTCCGCAATAGGCTCAACCGAACCTATTTCGTTGTTGGCAAACATAACGCTGACCATTATCGTATCGGGACGAATTGCTTTTTCAACCTGTTCCGCAGTAACGAAGCCCTCGCTGTCAACGGGCAAGTACGTTACTTCAAAGCCCTCTTTTTCAAGGCTTTTCATACTGTGAAGAACCGCATGGTGTTCAATGTTTGTGGTTATAAGGTGCTTGCCTTTCTTTGCATACTTGTGTGCAACGCCTTTTATCGCCCAGTTATCGGACTCCGAACCGCCTGCGGTAAAATATATTTCGCTCGTTTCCGCGCCGAGAGCAGTCGCAACCTGTTCTCTTGCAGTATCAAGCAGTTCCTTTGCTTTTCTGCCCGCTTCATGAATGCTTGAAGCATTTCCGAAAACGGAGGTAAAGCACGGAACGACTTTTTCGGCAACTGCGGGGTCAACCTGCGTCGTTGCCGCATTATCAACATAAACAAACATTTTTTGCCTCCCGATATATCATTAATATATCCGAAAATTTCTCTAATAGTACCTTTTTAGTATATATTAGCACAGGCAAACCGTTTTGTCAATAAGAGTGCGTATTATTTAACAATTTAACCAAAAAAATTCGGGAACGCCTTTTGCGCGTTCCCGAATATCTTTGCCTGATTATTTAACTATGTAGCCTTCGCCGTTGGAAAGACATGCGTTGGATTCGTCCGTATCAATGTGCATTGCGGGTGCGAATTTGTCGCTTACACGGATAACGACATCGCCGAACACGGTCTTTCTTCCCTCGCCGTTGATCTCAACGCTGACAATCTGCTTATCCTCAACGCCGTATTCCGCGGCGGTCTCGGGGGTCAGGTGGATATGTCTCTTTGCAACGATAACGCCCTCGGAGATTTCAACTTCGCCGCAGGGACCTACGATCTTGCAGCCGGGAGTTCCCGCAAGGTCACCGGATTCTCTTACCGCTATGGGAATACCTACGCTTCTTGCGTCGGTTGCGGAAAGTTCAACCTGGGTCTGTTTTCTGACGGGACCGAGTATGGAGATGTTTGCAATCTCTCTCTTCGGTCCTACAACGGTAACTCTTTCGTTGGAAGCATACTGTCCGGGCTGAGAAAGTTCCTTTTTAACGGTAAGTTCAAATCCCTTTCCGAAAAGAATATCAAGGTCTTCACGGGAAACGTGAACGTGGCGTGCGGAAGTTTCAACGAGTATCTTATTCATTTTAAGACAACGTCCTTTCATGTTATAATATAATTATTCTTACAAATCATATTATACGCCAAACAGCAAAATTTTGCAATAGGAAAATGCGGATTTCGACAAATATTTCAATATTATCCTCTTTGAACAACGATCTTGTGCGTTGCGTTGCCCTCGGAATCGACCGCCGCCTCCGCGAATTTTGCGCGATATGCAAGTTTGAACTCGCCTTCAAGTTCACGCATATGTTCTTTTACGCCCGGCAAGTGTGTAACGCTTATACAACGGAAGCCCGATGCCGCAGCGTAAGCAAGAACGTTGCAGAGAACGTCAGCGGCCTCTTCGTAAGCGGTTGACTGGAACGCCTCGTTAAGCAGAACAAGGTCGCCCTCTTTGACGATGTCAAGCATTGAAGAAATACTCTTGACCTCATCTTCAAATCTTCCGTTACCGGTATCCATCGCGGTAAAATACGCATATAGACCGTGAACGGGGCTGATATAGCAGGTTTCCGCCGGGACGGGAAGTCCCGCCTGTGCAAGAGCCTGAATAACGCCTATTGTACGCAGGAAAACTGTTTTACCCGCATTGTTCTTACCTGTTATTACAAGTGAACCGTCGGTGGGTCCGAGATATATGTCATTGGGAACAACCATATCGCCCGGGCGGCAATATCTGTCTTTCTTTTTCATATTGAGCGCAAGCCAAAGGTCGCAGGCAGACGAGCATTCAAAGCGACGCAGATCGTCTCTGTCTACCGACGGAAGACAAACGGGAAGCCCGAGTTCTCTTATTTTATTGTCAAGACCGATGCCGAATCGGTAGAAATATATTCCCCTGCTTATCTTTTCAAACGGCTTCTTCATTTCGGAAACGATATGTTCCATCTGTCTGCAAAGACGGGCAATACTCTTTTCCACAAGCAGACGAAGCTGACCGTCGTCGATATCGTCAAAACCGATATACTCAATTCTTGACTGCGAATCAAACTCCGCACGTTTTTTCGGGTCTTTGTAATTGTACGGGTTTGAATCAAGTTCAAGCATTTCAACGTCTTCAACGCAAAAATACTTGTTGAGATCCATAGAAATGATAAAAGACGTGTCAAGCGTTATGGACTCGGAAAGTTCCTTTGCAAGCGCTTTGAGCTGCATTGTCTCCGTTTTGCGGATCTCGCGGTTAATAAGATCCTTTATCTTGCAGAACGCTTCGGAAGTCAATCTGCGCGGCTTGATTATATTCGCCGCTTCCTCATACATTTCAATTGTCCTGACGATACACTCCGCGTAAGAACGCATTTTGAATATCTGCGAATCGCGTCCCGTAAGTTCCTTTTTCGAAACGATCGCGGTACCGCCGCCTCTCGCCGCATTTCTCATGCCCTTGCTTATCTCGTCATGAATACCGAGAATTGCGCGCAGGTCGTCAAACAACGCGGGGTTTGAGAGAAAATCGTCAAGAATATCACGACGCCAAATAATGTTTTCGGGGTCGGGTTCGGGAACGCTTATAAGGTCGTAAATATCCTGCTGCAACTGCGGATTCACGGTTGCGCCGTTTATTACTTCTTCAAGAAGAAGATGTTTCATCGACTCTTCCTGGTTCGGCGTTTTTATAAGTTCGTGCGGGTTTTTGTAAAGGAGATCTACAACTTCAATCATCTTATTATACCTCCTTCAAATGGCATCTTTCAAAGAGTTGTTCTCTCGTCATACGGTGACGAAGAAGAATATCTCTCGAATACGACGAATTTGCGCTTTCCAGCGGAACTATCTTGTAAAGGCGTCTTTCGTCAACGCTTTCATCAACGGCAGCGACAAGCAGACAAATCTTTTTGTCGTGCGTCTGCGAATACTCTTTGCAGAACTCCTTGACCGTGTGGAAGTGAGTAACGAAAAGTCCGTAACTGTCCTTTTCCATAAGGGCGGATATAAGCTTTGTCGAAAGGTCGTGCGCAATATCCGCTTTGGTTGAAGAATATGTCTCATTCAGAAGAACCATCGCGCCGTTCGGCATCTCGGCAAGCATTCTGTCGCAACGTCCCTGCTCTTCGACAAGTCTGCCCTGCGAATCGTTCCTTTCTTCCACGGGGAAATGCGTATAAAGGTAAGAAACGGGATACATTTCAGCAAGCGACGCTGTGGTATAACCCGAAATCTGGAACAGCATCTGACAAATACCGAGCGCCGTAAGGAAAATGGTTTTACCGCCGCCGTTGGGACCTGTCAAAAGATTGAAGTGCATTTCGGGCGTACTGCTGAAATCGGAGCAGATTATTTCGCCGCGACCGAGACCTTTTTTAACAAGCACAAGCGAATACATATTATGTATGATAACGGGTTTGTCCTCGCTGATGAATTTGACGGGGCAAACGGGAAGTCCGCGACGGATAAGCCCTTTGTAGAGCATTCTCAGACCGAGCAGTGTATTTGTTTCGTGAACAAGCACGAACCAATCGGGGCTGAACAAGTCGTAATACTTTTCAGAAAACTCAATAACGCGGTCAAAGACTTCCGGATACGCTTTCATATAGCATTCGAATATCTTTGCGGTCGGCGGGAACAAGTTATCCGTGATAGGCTCGCTTTCAAGAGGTTCTATCTCCATTCTGGCTGCAAGACGCGAAATCGTCTGCATAAGTCCCTCGCCCTTAACGGATGTCGTTATGGAGTTTTCAACGTTTTCACCGCGCGAAAAGAGTCTGTTTATGCGAACGCGGCTGACGCTTTCAAGCGAACGGCGAATATATTTCGCGTCCGAATACGCTTTTTCAATGACATTCAGTTTTTCGGGATCGGTTATCGAAGCAAAAACTTCGGTCAATTCTCTTGACAGATACTCGCTGTCAAGTTCCTTTATACCGTCCACAAGTTGCATATAAAGTTCAAGGAAACATTCCGTCAGCAAAAACGGTTTTACGCGTTCCATGTGAGGATATTTCTCAAACATCTCGTTTTTGTCAAGCGCTTCAAATTCAGTAACCTTGTCGCGAAGCGCAATAAAGAACCTCTCAACGGTCTCATATTTAAGAAGGTCTCCGAGAATGCTTTGACGGTATTCAAGAATCTCTCTTTCGGGATAGAAATATTTCATCTCTTCAAAAAGAGCCTTTTCTTCCGTTTCGCTGTCTATGACCGTGTGAAGAATATCCGCAATCTGCAAATCCTCGGCAACACAGTCCCAAAGTTTTTTATGTTCGTTTCTGACCGAATCGTTCACGTTCGGGAACAGAAAACTGAAAAACAGATTCATTCGCTCACCTCAAATCTTTCTGCAAGACTTTTTTTATCTTGCCCGCAACGGCTTTTCTCTCAACCATGTTAAGCAGCGGAAGCGCATCTCCCTCCTGCGGTTCAACGGTTTTTGACAGACTCTCGTTATCAGAGACTATCATACCGTAAAAAGTGTAGTCTCCGTTATTCATAATAACTCCGTTGCGCGTATTCAAATACTTAACGGACGGAGAATGAAGCATAACGGGAACAACAGGTGCGTTTAACTCCTTTGCCAGTTCACGGGCATAATCAATCATATAAATAGGAGCGGGCTTCGTTTTGATTTTTTTGTATCGCGGGTCTATCGACTTAATTGACAGCAGTTGTTCCGTCTTTCTGTCCTTGCGTCTGTGACGGAATGCCCACCGCTCGGGAGACATGAACAGTATCTGTTTTCGTCTGTCATAAAACGAATGGAGTTTTACAATGTAAGTCACGCCTTTCGAATACAGAACGAAATCAGGCTTACGAACACGCCACGACGGAATCAAAAATGACAAAAAGCCTCTTTCGACAACCAACCATGAATCTCGGCAATTTTTTAGATTGTTGATTTTGAATTTGCAAACGCTCCATGTTTTTATCCTGCAAATAAGATATTTTAAAAGAGGATAAACGACAAACAATGCCACAAGCACATAAAATATAAATACAATCAGGTTCCAAAGATATGAACCGAGCACTCGGCGCACATAATCAAATATTCCCGCCAAAATTACACAATCAACCAAAAAACCGCCCCCTTTCTGAATTATTCAAGTTTGTTTTATTATATAATTATACAATATAAGCGCCACACTTTTCAATATAAATAAAGAACAAAAAAAAGGTATTACCGTTGGTGATAATACCTTTTTATCGAATTTTCGGAAAACTTCTTCCGAAATTATTGATAACTTACTTCTTTTTAATAACAATGGTATATCTTATCGTTTGTTCGTCCTCGCTTTTTTCCATTACAGTATTTATACCGTTGCTTTTCATCACACTCACGGTGTGGTTGAGAGAGTTCACATAGAGACGCAGATCCTTGCAGTATCCCTTAAAAATCGGCTTCTCTTTCTGCTTTTGTTTGTCAAAAAGTTTGTCTATATATTTTTCGAGTTGTTCCGCATTCATTTTTTGTTTTACGGCAGCATGTGCGGCAGACATCATTTTTGCAGGCTCGTCTATGCGAAGCAATGCCCGCGCGTGTCGCTCTTTCAAATGCTGATCAAGAATATAACGGCGAACCTCGGGCGAAATTTTCAACAGCCGCAGTTTGTTTGCAACCGCTGATTGGCTCAGACTGAGTTCTTTTGCAAGTTCCGCCTGCGTTATATCTGTCATTTCAAGTATATTGCTTATCGCCTGCGCCTGCTCAAAAAAATTCAGGTCGGAGCGTAACATATTTTCAGTCAAAGCAAGCAACGCCGACATATGGTCATCGGCGGTCACAAGCAGACACGGAATGGAATATCTGCCCGCGAGTTTTGCGGCGCGAAGTCGCCGTTCTCCCGCCACAAGTTCGTATTTCCCGTTTTCGTAGCGAACAGAAATCGGGTTTATCACTCCTACCCTGCGTATACTGTCCGAAAGTCTTTCTATATCTTTTTCCCTAAACCTTTTTCGCGGCTGGTGCGGGTTTGGGATTATATCCTTTACGGGAACTTCCATAAGTCCCACTCCGAATGTTTCGCAAAATCCCGACATAATTTGCTTCCTCCGTATTGATATTCGGCACCCCGTAACAAAACTCACCGCTTACGGATGCAACTCTATATTATACGAAAACAAACAAAACTTCAAGCAAAACCGTTCGACCGAAATCGGCGTTAAACACGAACATTCAAGAATTTTTGTGTTTTCCGAAAACGAATTTCGACCGAACGGAAAGAAATTCGGAAAATGATGTCGGCAATATTTTGCATATATGAGAGGGTTGTATTACTGTTTGTCCCGATAACTTTATTATAACGGAGTTTAATTTAAACAATGAAAAACAGCGGACGGATTGCTTTCCGTCCGCTGAATATTTCAGTTTTAATCAAGTATTCCGAGATACTCTTCAAGCGTCAGACCGCTGTCCATGATTTTTTTTGCGTCTTCCTGTCCGACGTATCTGTAATGCCAAGGCTCATAAATAATTCTTGTTATATCCTGTTTTTCTTTCGGGTAACGAAGAATGAAACCATATTCGGCACAATGCGTTTTCAGCCACTTGAATGCCGCCGTTTTATCGAAATCGGAATTGAGCATCTGGTAACTCGGCGTTACGATATCCGCAGCAAGACCGAGTTCATGTTCGCTCGTTCCGGGATAAGCGTTTATCGTCTTCGCCTTTTCTGCCGCCTGCTCATAAGTCAGGGACGAATCGCGGTTCATCAGAATTTTAATTCTGTTTTCGTAAAGTTTCTTCTGCGTCTCATACGTTCTGAAAGTGGAGCAAAGTTGCAGTGTGATTCCGTCTCTCTTTGCTGCGGCTATCATATCGCGCATGGGCTCGGCACAGCGGCTGTCCATAACATAACTGCCCTGAACTTTTTCAAGCGTTATGCTCTCAACATAGCCGTCGGGAACGGAATGCGTCGGATTGACGAGCATCAGCGTTTTGAACGAGTAATTTTTCGGTTCAACAGCAGAATTCGTTTTGGGTTCCGTGTTTGATTCCGATTCGGATTTTGAAGGCGCGGTTTCATCCGTCGGTCTTGAGGTTTCGGGCTCGAATTCCGTTGACGGCAGCGTGGTTTCAGGCTCAGTGGCATCGCCTGTCATATCGGATGCGGTCGGCTGAGAAGTTGTATTGTCGTAATATGACGGATACGGCTCTTTCTCACGCTGGCATGCCGCAAGCATTCCAACCGCGAAAACAGCGGCAAGAACCGCCGCGATTATTTTATATTTCATAAATCAAATACGCTTCCTTTATATCATAAATAGAATTATCATTTGTAAGTAGTATAGCACTTTTTGTCAATATTGTCAACGCATTAAAAGTTAAATCTTTGACAAAAACAGTCCTTTTTGAACACAGTTTTCGTTATATATCAATAATTGTAAAAAAATTAACAATATTAGTATTGAAAAGTCCCCCGATTTGATGTATAATCAGTATGTAAAAATATCGACGCAACGAGCGTCTGTGAAAGGATGATAAGACACATGGCAATTTCTTACTCACACGAAGTTGAGAATATGTGCACAGTTGCAAAAGGTCCGCATCACGGTCCGTCTCCGATTCCCGAAGAGGGTCTTTGGGTAAAAGCAAAAGATATCAAAGATATCTCCGGTCTTTCCCACGGTGTCGGCGGCTGCGCTCCCAGACAGGGCACATGTAAGTTGACAATCAACGTCAAAGAAGGTATTATCGAGGAGGCACTCGTTGAGACGACGGGATGTTCGGGCATGACCCACTCCGCCGCTATGGCTGCCGAGATTCTACAGGGAAAAACACTTCTTGAAGCGCTCAACTCCGACCTTGTTTGCGACGCTATCAACGAAGCGATGAAAAAAGTTTTCGACCAGCTCGTTTACGGTCGTTCGCAGACCGCATTCTCCGAAAACGGTCTTCCGATAGGCGCTTCTCTTGAAGACCTCGGAAAAGGACTTCGCTCACAGATAGGCACTATATTCGCAACAAAAGAAAAGGGCGTTCGTTACCTTGAAATGGCAGAGGGCTACATCCTCTCCATGGGACTTGACGCCGACAACGAAGTTATCGGTTACAAGTTTGTTCACCTCGGAAAAATGATGGATATGATCCGTGCGGGCAAAGATCCGAAAGAAGCATACGAATCCAACATCAAAACTTACGGTCGCTATGATGACGCTGTCAAATATATCGACCCGAGAAACGAATAAGAAAGGGGGCGCTGAACAATGCCGAAATTTGAAGGTTATGAAAGAAGAATAGACAAGATCAACGCTTGCCTTAAAGAATACGGTATCAAAGATCTCGACGACGCAAGACAGATCTGCCTTGACAAGGGCATCGACCCCGCAGAGATAGTAAGAGGCATTCAGCCCATCGCGTTTGACAATGCGGGCTGGGCTTACACCGTGGGTTGCGCCATCGCAATCAAAAAGAATACCACCAAGGCGGCTGACGCTGCCGAAGCAATCGGTATCGGACTTCAGTCTTTCTGCGTTCCCGGTTCCGTTGCACAGAACAGAAAAGTAGGTCTCGGTCACGGTAACCTTGCCGCAATGCTTTTGAGAGAAGACACCAAGTGCTTCTGCTTCCTTGCGGGTCACGAGTCTTTCGCGGCGGCAGAGGGCGCTATCGGTATCGCAAGAAGCGCGAACAAAGTTCGTAAAGAACCCCTCCGCGTTATTCTTAACGGTCTCGGCAAAGACGCTGCATTCATCATTTCGAGAATCAACGGCTTTACCTATGTTGAAACCGAATACGATTACTATGCCGATGAAGTTAAAATCGTTCGTGAGAAAGCATACTCCGACGGCGAAAGAGCAAAAGTTCGCTGCTACGGTGCGAACGACGCTTACGAAGGCGTTGCTATAATGAAACTTGAAGGCGTTGACGTTTCCATCACCGGTAACTCGACCAACCCGACAAGATTCCAGCACATCGTTGCAGGCACTTACAAGAAGTGGACGAACGAAAACGGCAAGAAATACTTCTCCGTTGCTTCCGGCGGCGGCACGGGCAGAACGCTTCACCCCGATAACCTCGGCGCGGGACCCGCTTCTTACGGTCTGACCGACTTTATGGGCAGAATGCACGGTGACGCGCAGTTCGCAGGTTCTTCCTCCGTTCCCGCTCACGTTGAAATGATGGGTCTTATCGGCGCGGGCAACAACCCGATGGTCGGCATGACCGTTGCGTGTGCGGTTGCTGTTGAAGAGGCTCTGAAATAATTAAACTTTAACAAAGGGTCAGTAAGAAACGCAAGTTTTTTACTGACCCTGATTTTTTTATTTCAACTTAATACTCTTCGTTCTTTACAATATCGAATATGTCAACGACATGATAATTGCCCTGCTTGAACAAATTATCGCACACTTCAAATCGTTTCCCGCATACAGGGCTGAGGCGGTTAATCATCACGATAAATTCCTTAATTAAAAAAATACAGCACAATATTCGATTGCAAAACACAACCGAACATTGTGCTCTTATTTTCTTCATTTTCGTGATACTGAAATCCGCAAAACCAGAAATATATATAATTCAATCATATTTCAGTTGCTGCATCTGTTGCAGATACTTCATTCTTATCACAATCGCTCACCTCATACACCTTTCGAACATCGGAACGTCTGCCCCATATCAGAAGCCAGCACGCAAGCATAGAAACAGAACCACCTATCGTGACGCACCAACGATAATCAACAACCTCTCCGAGAATACCCATCAGAAAAGAAAAAACGCTTGCGCCTACTGTTAACAGCACTCCGTTGAACGCATTGACGCGTGATCGCAGTTCTTTCGGAATATAGCGTTGCACGGCGGCATTCCGCATAATTGCACTGTTATTACCGAGAAAGCCGCATATCCCGCGGTTGACCAGCATAAGAGGATAAGGCAGCCAAAGCAGACACATATCCATGGTTTCATAAAACTGATAGACAAAAAATGCGAAGCCGTATCTCTTTTTCTTTGGGATGCTGATTCGGTACTGTAATGCGCTGCCTATTGACCGTCCGACGAATTCCACCACGGAAAATGCGGAATACATGGCTGCGGTAAAACCGGGAAAAGTGCGGAAAAATGCCACCAAAACAGGAGAAAAGCCGCTTGCTACACCGTTGGTAACCGCCATATATCCGAAAAGGCTACGCAAACCGCGCTCTTTTTTTAAATACTGCACCGCTTCCCGTATGTCTTCGACCCACTCTCTGAAAGAATACGGATCACGGTTTTTCCGTTCGGTTTCGTCTATGCGTATGAAACTCTCCGTGACAGCCGCCGTCAATGAGAAACAGCTCTGCGCAATCAGAATCCACGCTACCCCGAGCGTATCGAGAAGAACAGCTGCCAACGGTGTCATGATAACTTTCAGAACCGGATAGAGCATAGAGGACACCGCATATCCTTTTTGCTCGGCGCCTTTCGGAATCAAATCCGGATAAATACTTGTGAAAGCCAATTCGTCAACAGAACCAAGGCAAGCCAGCAGCAGAGAAACGACCAGGTATCCCACATAAGAAAAATCAAAAAACAGCAGCCATGCACCCATTCCCGCAAGCAAAACCGCATTCGCGACGTCGCCCGCCACCAAAAATGATTTACGTGGGAGCCTATCCATGAACGGCGCAATCAAAAAAGGGAGTAAAAGATATGGCAACAGCTGAATAGCTACGATCATCGCAGACGCCAGAGTGCTGCCGGTTTCATCAAACACCAAAAACGCCAACGCAAAACTGCCGGCAATTGCGCCCAAAGTGCCGATGGCAGATGCAAGTATTACCAAGCAGAAGTTTCGTGTCCAAAGTTTTACTGTTTTCATACATCTCACCTCTGCACATATTATAGCACATCGGTCAGATAAATAAAAGCCCGTATATTTGGGAAAATTACTCCAAAAATACAAGCTGAAAAGCCGCTTACATTGATTTTTCAGGAAACTCCTCTAATAACTCACAGGCTTTTTTGTATTGTCTTGTTGCCTTGTACCATTCCAGCATCCAAGGCAAGTGGAAAATCGCAAATCCTGCGGGCAGTTCTTTTCGAATGCGGTCAAAGCTGTCCGAAAGCAACGAACCGTATTCGTCACAGGAAAGATAGTCGGGGTGCTCCAGCCGATACCGAACCAGCCGCAGAAGACTTAATTCAAGAGATTTTTCCGGCTCATCACCCACCATGTCTTCAGCCTGCCGCAAGGCGCAAAATGCTTCGTCCCGCCGTCCGGTCTTTTCGCAACAGACCGCCAGTTTATGAAGTGACATCAGATTGGGTTGCTTCTGCGCCGAGAACCATGCGTACGCGTCCTCATAGCGTCCTGTTTCTATCCATGCCGATGCCGTGTTGTAACCGATCGTCTGCAATGCATCCCGGTCCTGCATCGCCTCAGCCAACCGCTTTCCGACAAGATAGTGACGCTCCATATTAGGCAGATCCTGCCGATTGCAAAAAACATTGCCGAGAAAAAGCTTTGCCTCCAGCATTATTCTCGCAGCGCCGTCCCTGCTTGCCAACTCATAGGAGGTCTGCAACCGATCGACGGCGGCAAAATAGTTTCCTGCGTTATAGTCGGCAATTCCCAGCGACAGGAAAGTGTATGCATTCGGCATAAGACGCACAGCTTCGTCCGCCCGTCCCTGCAAGATTCGCTGCAAAGCCAACTGTCGTGTATCCATACATGGTTCAAGAGCGGCGTCCAAGGGTTTTTTGGAAGAAAGCAACGCCAAATCCAGCCACGCAGGAGTTGCCCGATAACATTCAATATCCTTGCCCCGCAGCAGCTCGTTCAGTATTTCGTATCTGCCGTCAAGCAACAGTTCCCAGCCTCGATTTGCGAGTTCGGCGGCTTCCCTCTCCGCTTCCTTATCTATTTTCAATTCCAGCCGAGCCATGAGCTGTTGTAAAATCTCCTCCGACGGCTCAGTTTTGCCGGTTTCGATTTTTGATAAATAAGAAACCGTACAAATCCCTTTACACAATCCCGCCTGATTCCAACTCCGCTGTATTCGGGTACGATAAATGAGAAAACCTTGGTAATTCATATATTTCATACACCTCACTTAAAGTGTTGCGTCGTTTCGGCCTTTCCTCCCGGTCTTCGGTTCAGCCTTTACATGACGGGCGCAGCCTGTTTCGTTCGAGATGCTCGCCATTTTCTTTAGATAATAATTATTTCCAAAATCCGATTTTGCGTTATCTTATTATACCACAACTTTTTCCGTTTTTCAACCCGCGTCACGCATTGACATGTCAACATTTATACGGAATAGTGTTCGGGCAGATAAATCGGAATTTATAGGACGAAGTTTTTCTTCATGAGTGCGTACAGAATTTGCCTATCATCATCAAGTAATAAGCTCTCTTTTTTCAGGGCATAGTGATGAGCAAATTCTGTATCTATATAGGAGTGATTATTAATTACAACGGCATTTTTATATCGCGGTCTCACATGTATATGCAAATGAGGGTTTGGCACTGCCTCTTTGTAAAAGTTATTCAATAAACAACTCCAATTGCTTAATTCGGCTCCTAATACCTCTTTATAGATACATTCCAATCTTTCTATTATTGTTTTCAATTCGATCCACTCGGAAATATCTAATTCCGAAAGGCTTCCACCATGCCTATTCAACACCAAAATACATCTGCCGACATAATCCTGTATATCTGCCAGATAGACAGACCAATGTAGTGATTTATGCAGTAACCACTCATTTTCTTTATAATCACACCATTCACAGCCACTCATCACATATCTCCACAAATTCTGATTTATAGATTGAAGGTTTCCTTGATCAATCTTGCAACTTCATCAGGTTCCATATCAGAATTATCAATCCTTAGGTAGTTATCAAAAGTAATCTCACCTTCATAACTAACGCACCTATGGTTTTTGTCATCGTTGATTAAACGCTGATTTGAAGTTTCTATATCTCTTTTGGAAGCTTTGTTTTTTAGTCTGTTCTCAGAAGCATTCCTTTTCAGTCTTATCTCTTGTGGAGCAATCAGTTCAACATAATAAAAGTCGGCTCCGTATGGTTCAAATATACCTTTGATATTCTCCAGAAACTCCCATTCTGACGACAGATCAAAATCCATCATCATTGTAAAAATCATCCCATAGTTATCGGAAGCTGCATAGTTCTTGAAAATAACGTC
>JABLTO010106853.1_pt1 | contig 30747 bp, 23 predicted proteins | sample 7160091 | NCBI WGS metagenome assembly JABLTO01 (sample SAMN14651225, study PRJNA627086) | human gut metagenome | isolation source: feces | host: Homo sapiens
CGGCTGCGTGAAGATGACCCCCGCCCACGACCCCAACGACTTTGAGGTGGGCCTGCGCCACAACCTGGAGACCATCCGCGTCCTGGACGACAACGGCAAGGTCAACGAGAACGGCGGCAAGTACAATGGCATGGATCGTTACGAGTGCCGGAAGGCGGTCGTGAAGGATCTGGAAGAGCTGGGTCTGATGGAAAAGATCGAGGACTACAGCCACAACGTAGGCACCTGCTACCGCTGCCACAACGACGTGGAACCCATCATCTCCGCGCAGTGGTTTGTCAAGATGGAACCCCTGGCCAAGGAAGCCATGCGGGTGGTCAAGGACGGCGAAGTGAAGTTCGTCCCCGAACGTTTTTCTAAGACCTATCTGAACTGGATGGAGAACGTCCACGACTGGTGCATCTCCCGTCAGCTCTGGTGGGGTCATCAGATCCCCGCCTGGTACTGCGACGACTGCGGCGAGATCACCGTAGACCGGGAAGACCCCACCCAGTGCAAGCACTGCGGCAGCAAGAACATCCGCCGGGAAGAGGACGTGCTGGACACCTGGTTCTCCTCCGCCCTGTGGCCCTTCTCCACGTTGGGCTGGCCGGAAAAGACCCCCGACCTGGACTATTTCTATCCCACCGACGTGCTGGTCACCGGCTATGACATCATCTTCTTCTGGGTGGCCAGAATGATCTTCTCCGCCTGCGAGCACACCGGCACCTATCCGTTCCACACCGTCTTCATCCACGGCCTGGTCCGCGACAGCCAGGGCCGCAAGATGTCCAAGAGCCTGGGCAACGGCATCGACCCCCTGGAGATGATCGACCAGTACGGCTGCGACGCCCTCCGTTACAACCTCATCACCGGCAACAGCCCCGGCAACGACACCCGGTTCTTCACGGAAAAATGCGAGGCCATGCGGAACTTCTGCAACAAGATCTGGAACGCCTCCCGTTTCCTCCTCATGAACCTGACCATCGACCAGTGCAAGCTCCCCGAAAAGCTGGAGCTGGAGGACAAGTGGATTTTGCACCAGCTCAACAACGTCATCGGCGAAGTGACCACCAACATGGAACACTACGAGCTGGGCGTGGCCGCACAGAAGCTGTACGACTTCATCTGGGACACCTATTGCGACTGGTATATCGAGCTGACCAAGTCCCGTCTGTCCGGCGAGGACCAGGCGGCCAAGGAACAGGCGCAGCAGGTGCTGTGCTACGTCCTGACCGACATCCTCAAAATGCTGCACCCCTTCATGCCCTTTATCTCCGAGGAGATCTGGCAGGCGCTGCCTCATGACGGCGACTTCCTCATGCTCCAGGATTGGCCTGTGGTCCAGGAAGCCTTCCAGTTCCCCGAGGACGCGGAAGCGATGGAAAAGATCATGGCCGCCATCAAGGGCATCCGTGCCCGCCGTGCCGAGATGGACGTCGTTCCCTCCCGGAAGGCCGAGCTGCGCATCACCACCGACCAGCCCGCCGTCTTCCAACTGGGCATCCCCTTTATCCAGCGCCTGGCCTTCACCACCGATGTGACCATCGCCAGCGATGTGCCCGCCGACCTGAACGGCCTGGTCAGCGTGGTCACCGCCGACGCCAAGCTGTATATCCCCTTGGCCGAGCTGGTGGACCTGGCTGCCGAGCGCAAGCGCCTGAGCAAGGAGCTGGAAAAGAAGAAGAAGTACCTGGGCGGCATCGAAAAGAAGCTGTCTAACGAGAAGTTCCTGGCCAAGGCACCCGAGGACGTCATCCAGCGGGAACGGGACAACATGGCCAAGGCGCAGAAGGAAATTCAGCAGCTGGAAAGCTCCCTGGCAGACCTGGGCTGAGAAAAGTTTTGTGTCCCTGACGGAATTTGATAAAATTTAACAGTCTTATCCACTATAATCACCTTATACCCTTCGGGTATGAGGTGATTTTTTTCCAGTGGACACCCATTGGATGGAACGAAAGCGAGACGAGACGTGATGCCACTAAACTGTACGATAACTAGACGAAAGCTGATGATACAAATAAGTGGGGAAGTAGACCACCACCGGGCGAAGGAGCTGATGCAAGAGCTGGAACGGAAGGTAGAGCTGTACTGCCCCAGCGCCCTGACCCTAGACCTGTCCGGCGTGACCTTCATGGATTCCTCCGGCATTGCCGTCCTGCTCCGCGCCTACCGGCGGATGCGGGAGACGGAGGGGCAGTTTGAAGTGGTCGGCGTGCCGCCGCAGGCCGGACGGGTGCTGCAGGCGGCAGGGCTGCATAAGATCATCCCCATGGCCTTTGAAAGGAAGGAGTGAGTACATATGAAACCCATCAACGAGGCAAAAGTGGAGTTTTTGAGCCGAAGTGCCAACGAAGGCTTCGCCCGAGCGGCCGCCGCCTGCTTTGCCGCCCAGATGGACCCCACCCTGGAGGAGCTGGGTGACATCAAAACGGTGGTCTCCGAAGGGGTCACCAACGCCATCGTCCACGCCTACCCGGACAAGCTGGGCAAGGTGATGCTGCGGATGCGCATCTACCCCAATAACCTGCTGGAGATCGTCATCCGGGATTGGGGCGTGGGCATCCTGGATGTAGACCGGGCGCGGGAACCCATGTACACCACCGGCGGGGCGGAACGGAGCGGGATGGGGTTCACCATCATGGAGAGCTTTATGGACTCCTTAAAAGTCCGTTCCCAGACGGGAAAGGGGACGACCCTGACCCTCCGTCGGAAGATCTCCCACCGACTGCCCAAAACCGGCGAATGATCTCAGAACAGAAGGATTTGCTGGCGGCGGCCAAGGAGGGAGACCGAGAAGCCTGCCAAGAGATCATCCACACCAACGACCGGCTCATCTGGAGCATCGTCCAGCGGTACACCGGCCGTGGGGTGGAGCTGGACGACCTGTTCCAGCTGGGGTGCATCGGGTTCTTGAAGGCCATCCAGGGCTTCGACCCGGACTACGGCACCTGCTTCTCCACCTACGCTGTCCCCAAGATCGCCGGGGAGATTCGCCGGTTCCTGCGGGACGATGGGGCGGTGAAGGTCAGCCGCAGCATCAAAGAGCAGGCCGGCAAGCTCTATGCCGCCCGGGAGCGCTTGCGGGTGCAGCTGGGACGGGACGCCACGGTGGGGGAGCTGGCCCAGGAGACCGGGTTGGAGATCGAGACCATCGCCTCCATCGACACCGCCACCGCCCAGGTGGCCTCCCTCCAGGCGGAGACGGCGGAGGGACTGACGTTGGAGTCTGCCCTGGGGGACAGCGGGATGGAGGAGAGCCTGGTGGAGCAGATCGCCCTCCGGGACGCCATCGACAGCCTGCCCCAGCGGGAGCGGATGGTCATCGTCCTGCGCTATTACCGTGGCTTTACCCAGGAGCGGACGGCGCGGGTCATCGGGGTCAGTCAGGTGCAGGTCAGCCGCATCGAGCGCAAGGCCGTCCAGCACCTGCGGGAGAAACTCCTCTAGGCCGGTTGCGGACAGGCCGCCGGTCTGCTATAATGCTTCCAAAGAATGAACGTTGGAGGCATGATTATGGCTTATGATGTGGTCGTTTTCGACCTGGACGGCACCCTATTGGACACCCTGGACGACCTGATGGACAGCTGCAACTACGCCCTGTCCACCATCGGCGCACCGCCCCGCACCTGGGCGGAGATCCGTCGCTTCGTGGGCAACGGCATCCGCAACCTGATGCTCCAGGCCGTACCGGACGGGGAGGCCAACCCCAAATTTGAACAGGCTTACGAGACCATGCAGACCTGGTACAAGGCCCACAATCAGATCAAGACCGCGCCCTATCCCGGCGTGCAGCAGCTCATCCGCACCCTGAGTCAGCAGGGCGTCCCCATGGCGGTGGTGTCCAACAAGCCGGATTCTTCCGTGCAGATGCTGGTCCAGCAGTGGTTCCCGGAGATCACCTTCGGCCTGGGCGAGAAGGAAGGTCTGCGCCGGAAGCCGGAGCGGGACATGGTGGACTACGCCCTGGCGCAGCTGGGGCAGACGGGCAAGCGTGCCGTGTATGTGGGCGATTCCGAGGTGGACTTGGCCACCGCGGCCAACGCCGGATTGGACTGCATCTCCGTCACCTGGGGCTTCCGAGATCGGGGGCTGCTGGAGAAGCGGGGGGCTATGTGCTTTGCCGACACGACAGAGGAACTGCTGGAGCTGATTCGAGCATGACAAAACAACGCGAAGAGGGAAGGGAACCGATGGGAACGGTTCCCTTCTCTTTTTGTGCCGTGGCGTAAAAAAGGCAGGATTCCGACGAATTGGGAAACCTTGTGCAACTTATGGATTGATACTGTACATAAAGTGTAGTATAATGGCCGTCTGTGAGTGAAAGAAAGATGAAATACCAAAGGAGGGAATTTCCTATGGAACAAGAGAAGACCCTGGTGCAGGAGAACAAGATGGGGGTCATGAATGAGAACAAATTGCTCATCACCATGGCACTGCCCCTCATCATCTCCATGCTCGTCCAGGCTTGCTATAACATTGTGGACAGTATCTTCGTGGCCATGGTCAGTGAGGACGCCCTGACCGCCGTCTCCCTGGCCTTCCCCATCCAGACCATCATGATCGCCCTGGGCGTGGGCACCGGCGTGGGCATCAACGCTACCTTGTCCAAATCATTAGGGGAAAAGAATTACGAAAAAGCCAATAAGGCCGCCGCCAACGGCGTCTTTCTCGCCCTGTGCAGCTTCGCCGTCAGCATCCTCATCGGCCTCTTCGTGGCACGGCCCTTCTATATGGTGCAGGTCAGCGAGAATATGCAGATCGTCAACGACGGCGTGAACTACCTGCGCATCTGTTGCTGCCTCAGCCTGGGTGTCTATATTGAGATCACCTTTGAACGGCTCATGCAGGGCACTGGCCGCACCATCTACAGCATGTTCACCCAGCTGGCCGGCGCCATCACCAACATCATCCTGGACCCGCTGATGATCTTCGGCATCGGCCCCTTCCCCGAAATGGGGGTCGCCGGTGCAGCGGCCGCTACCGTCATTGGTCAGTGGGTGGCTGGCATCTTGGGCATCCTCCTGAATGCCAAGAAGAACCCGGACATCCAGGTGCATTTTAAGGACATCTTCCACCCCAACGCCAAGATCATCGGTCACATCTACGCCGTGGGCATCCCGTCCATCATCATGTCCGCCATCGGCAGCGTCATGACCTTTGGCATGGACCTGATCCTGGTCAATTTCACCACCACCGCCGTGGCGGTCTTCGGCGCGTATTTCAAATTGCAGTCCTTTTTCTTCATGCCCATCTTCGGCATGAACAACGCCCTGGTGCCCATCATCGCCTACAACTACGGTGCACGGAAGAAAGCCCGGGTCATCAAGACCATCCAGCTGGGCATCCGCTACGCCATGTGCTTCATGCTGGTGGGCATGCTCCTGTTCGAGACCATCCCCAACGTCCTGCTGGAGATGTTCAGCCCCTCTGAGGATATGCTGGCCATTGGCATCCCCGCCCTGCGGAAGATCGCCATCCATTTCCCTATCGCCGCCGTGTGCATCATCCTCATGAGCACCCTCCAGGCTCTGGGCAAGGCGTTCTACAGCATGCTGGTCTCCATCGGCCGTCAGCTGGTGGTCCTCCTGCCCGCCGCCTATATCCTGGCCAAGGTGGGCGGCCTCCACGCCGTCTGGTGGTCCTTCCCTATCGCGGAAGTGGTCTCCCTGACCCTCTGCACCCTCTTCTTCCTCCGGGTCAAACACAACATCATCGACCCGCTGGAGCACCCGGTCGCGTCCGATCTGCAAAAGGTGGCAGAACGGGAAGCGGTGCAGTGCTGAGCGTGGGTTAAATCCCGAAAAAGACCGTGAAGTTGCGAAAACTTCACGGTTTTTTGATGAAAACAGGTGTGATTTGTGGTATCGTGGAACAAAATCGTACCAGTAAGAGGTGAGAGACCATGAGAAAACGAGGGCTGCTGCTGTGTCTGGCGCTGCTCCTGGTGCTGTGCCAGGGGTGTACTTGGCCCCATAAGAAGACCGTCACCATCGGCGGCCAGTCGGTGACCATCGACCCAAGTGTGCCGGAAAACACCCTGGACGCAGCCGACTTTTCCCAGCAGGCGGACGGCAGGGTGATATACACCGGTGGAAAGTACCTGACTGGCATCGACGTGTCCGCCCATCAGGGAAAGATCAACTGGAAAAAGGTGGCCAAGCAGGTGGACTTCGCCATGATCCAGGCGGGCTACCGGGGCTATACCGAGGGGAAGCTGGCGGAGGACGAGCGGTTCCGGGAGAACATCCAGCAGGCGCTGAAATACAAGCTCAAGGTGGGCGTCTATTTCTTCTCCCAGGCCGTCACCGCCAAAGAGGCCAAGGCAGAGGCAAAATACCTCCTCAAACTCATCAAGGACTACGATATTACCTTGAACGTGGCCTACGATTGGGAGTACATCGACAACGTGGACTTCGGCACCGCCCGGACGGATAAGATCGAAGAGAACGCCGTCACGGAGTGCGCCGCCGCCTTCTGCCAGACCATTGCGGACGCAGGCTATCAGCCAGCCATCTACTGCAATGGGATGCTGGGCTATTTCAGCTACGACCTGTCCCAGCTCCCCGGCGTGGATGTATGGTACGCCAACTACGCCGACCCCAGCCCGGAGTTTGCCTATCAGATTCGGATGTGGCAGTACAGCAACCAGGGCAAGCTGGACGGGGTGACGGGAAATGTGGACCTGAACCTGTACTTCTATGACCCGCCGGAGGAGAAAACCACATGAGGACATGAGAAAAAGACTGGTTGTGTCAACCAGTCTTTTTGTTTGTCCTTTGTGAGGTGCAGTTGTGGGTAGGCTCAGACCAGATCGGGATGCTCCGCGGCGATGTGTGACTTGAGCAGCTCGAAGGTCTCCGCGCTCAGGTCGTGCTCCATCTTGCAGGCGTCCTGGGAGGCGACCTCCGGATTGACGCCCAGCATGATGAGCCACTGGGTGATGAGCTCGTGCCGTTCCAGGATCTTCTCGGCAATGGCCTCCCCCTTGGGCTCCAGCTCAATCCAGCCATCCGAATCCACCGTGATGTATCCATCCTCCTTCAGCAGACGAACTGCACGGCTGATGCTTGGCTTGGAGAAATTCAGGGCGCGGGCGATGTCGATAGAGCGGACTTTGCCCAGGCTGCGCTTGAGCACCAAGATGGTCTCCAGATAGTTTTCGGCGGATTCGTGAATCTTCATAGGGACAGTTTCCTCCAACATCGGGTAAGTATAGATTAACTCTATCATATTCTACCATCAGATGCAAGAAAAAAAGAAGATTCCTGGGCAGGTTTGGCAGCAACGTAACAGATCATAACATGACGTGCCCATTTTGCAACGCCCGGTTGGTAGACTTTCCGCGCCCATCCGGTACAATAGAGGCAGAAGAGGAGGGGAGACCCATGAAACGAGTCGTCCATATTGTATTATTGGTGCTGCTGGCACTGGTCCTCCTGTTGGCTGTCGTCTTGGGTATCTTTTCCTATCGCAACCTGCACTGGTACGACAAAAACCAGCGCAATCTCAAGCGCGCCGGCGCCACCGAACAGCAGGTGACCCTGCCCAGCGGCAGTGTCATCAACTACGGCGAAGTGCGCAACGACAAACCCGCCCTGCTGCTCATCCACGGGCAGATGGGCGCTTGGGAGGACTACGCCAACCTGCTGCCGGAGCTGTCGGAAAACTGGCACGTCTACGCGGTGGACGTCTACGGCCACGGTCAGTCCAGCCACGACCCGTCCCTGTACTACCTGGACGTGAACGGCGACGACCTGATCTGGTTCATCAACCACGTCATCGGCGAAAAGACCGTGGTCTGCGGACACTCCAACGGCGCGCTGACGGCGGCGTACCTCGGTGCCTACGGCGGAAAAAACGTCTCCGGCGTGGTGCTGGAGGACCCTCCGGTTTTTTCCACAGAGGGGGAGGACTGGGAAAACACCTTCGCCTACTTGGACACCTATCGCAATGTCCACGCCTACAACCAGTCCGACAAGGGCGAGTGCTGGCCGGCCTTCTATCTGCGGCGCTGCTATTGGGGGCAGCTGTATATGGCCAAGTCCATGCCCGGTATCGCCAACTACGCCCAGCACTATCAGGACAAGCACCCGGGGGAGGAAGTTAAAATTTTCTTTCTGCCCTCCTCGGTCACCGGCATCTTCCACTACGTAGTGGACTACGATTTCCAGTACGGCGAGCGCTTCTATGACCTGACCTGGAACCACGGCCACACCCACAAAGAGATTTTGTCCAAGATCAACGTCCCCTGCATTTACCTCCACGCAAAAGAGGATCGGGCGGACAATGGTGTCTACCTGTGCGCCGCCACCCGGGAGCAGGCGGAACGGGCGGTGGGTTACATCGGCAAAAACTGCACCCTCATCGAGACGGACACCAGCGACCACGCCATCCACAACGTCCATGCGGACGTGTATCTGGACGCAGTAGATCAGCTGCTGCCCCAGTAAAACGCAAAAGAAAGCACCCAGGAGTGGAAATGAACTCCTGGGTGTTTTTGTCATGTCAGCTTGGATGTTATTCTTCCACAGGCTGCAACACTACTTCCAGACCTTCAAACACAGGCACGGTGGCGACGGTGAAGACAGCAGGATCGTCGGTGATCTCGTGGAGCTTCACGGTGTAAGGATTGTCCAGGTTGTCATAGATCAGCTCTTCGTCGTTCATCTCGAAGATGTTCCACTTGTTGGGCAGCTGGAACTCTCTGGAGCACAGGGATGCGCCCATTTCCTCTGCCTTTGCGCGAGCGGTCATCTCGTCGGAGCTGACGTAATCGGTGATACCAGGATTTTCCGGCAGGACTCTGAAGATAGTAACGGTCATAATTGGTCTCTCCTTTTGTTGTAGTGACTCTAGTGATATTATACAACAAAGGCAAGGGCCTGTCGAGATAATTTCACAAAAAATATAGAGAAGTTTTTTGCGATTTTGGCGGAAGGGGGATGGGTGTCCGTATGGGGCGGAGGAGGGGGAGAGCGTGGGGGAGAGGGGGGAAAAAATTAAAAATTGCAAAAAAAGTTCAATCCCCCGTTTTGTGACGCTTTTCGCCGTTTTTCCGCTGTGAGGGGATTTAGGGGGTGAAATTGTTAGTTTTTTAACGATGTTAAATGTTCAGAGAAAGGAAAGACGAAAAAAAAGCCTTGAATTTTGCAAAAGGGTGTGTTACAGTACAACCGACAATTTAATAATGAGAGATGTTAATTTTGTTGTAACACCGTTTGAGAATACGACGGTGGTAAGGAGATTTGCAAATGAAACGCATTCTTGCACTGCTCTTGGCAGTAACCTGCACGATGGGTACACTCTGCGCCTGCGGAGGTGCCACTTCCGGTAGTGGCTCTGCTGCTAACGACGAAACTAGCTCTTTCACGAAGAACGATGCTCACGACAATTCCATCACCGTCGGCATCGCTCAGGACCTGGATGAAAGTCTTGACCCCTACACCATCACGGCGGCAGGAACTAGAGAGGTCTTATTCAACGTTTACGAAGGCTTGGTCAAAGCGGACAGCACCGGTAACTTCAACCCCGCTGTCGCTAAGGACTACAAGGTGTCCGATGACAAGCTCACCTACACCTTCACCCTGCGGGACAATGTGAAGTTCCACAACGGTGCGGATGTGACCGTAGACGATATTCTCTATTCCTTTAAAACTTGCGCCGCTACCGCTGTGGAGACCTCCCTGGTAGAGGCGCTTTCTAATATCGAAAGCATCAAAGCCTCCGATGATAACACCAGCCTGGTCATCCAGCTCAAGAAGCCGTCTGCGGAATTTTTGAGCTACTTGGCCTACGTGTATATCTCCCCCAAGGACTACAAGGACGGCAAGACCCAGCCCATCGGCACCGGCCCCTTCAAGTTCGTCTCCCGCTCCGTTCAGGAGAACGTGGTTCTGGAGAAGAACGCAGATTACTACGGCACCCCCGCTCAGGTGGACAAGGTGACCTATCAGATCTATGAGGACGAGACTGCCCGTATCGCAGCTATGGACGCAGGCTCCATTGACATTTGTGCCCATATGTCCGTGGACAACATCAAGAATCTGAGCGATCAGTATAACGTGCTGGAAGGCACCATGAACCTGGTTCAGGCACTGTATCTGAACAATAAAGTCAAGCCCTTTGACAATGAAAAGGTTCGTCAGGCGCTGTGCTACGCCGTTGACGTGCAGTCCATCCTGGACCTGACCGAGGACGGCCATGGTACCAAGGTCGGTTCCGCCATGTACCCCGCTTTCACCAAGTACTTTGACGCCTCCCTGAGCGACACCTACACCCACGACGTGGACAAGGCAAAGGAACTGCTGAAGGAAGCTGGCTACGAGAACGGCTTTGCGTTCACCATCAAGGTGCCCTCCAACTACACCCCCCACGTGAAGACTGCCGAAGTCCTGGTGGAACAGCTGGCCGCTGTCGGCGTCACCGCCAAGATCCAGCAGGTGGACTGGTCCACCTGGCTCAGCGAGGTCTACTCCGACCGGAACTATGAAGCCACTGTGGTCGGCTTCGACGCCGCTACCCTGACTGCTTCCGCAATGCTTCAGCGCTACACCAGCACCTCTGACAAGAATATGTTCAACTATTCCAACGCAGAGTACGACAAGGTGTACGCACAGGCCGACGCCGCTACCGACGACGCCGAAGCCACCAAGCTGTACAAGCAGTGCGAAAAGATCCTGGCCGACAGCGCAGCCAACGTGTATATCCAGGACCTGGCGGAATTCGTGGCCATCAAGAAGAACCTGGACGGTTATAACTTCTATCCCATGTACGTCATGGATATGTCCACCGTCCACTACAAGTAATGGCTGGATCCCAGTAAAAAATCTGTGACGCAAAGAAGGAAGGCGAGAAGATGAAATACCTTTTGAAAAAAGTATTCACTCTCATTATTACATTGTTCATTGTTTCCCTTCTCGCCTTCCTAGCGTTCCAGGTGATTTCGGACCCGGCCACTGCCATACTCGGCACCAGCGCCACCCCAGAATCCCTGGCGGCGCTGCGGGAGGAGATGGGACTGAACCGCCCCATCTTCGTCCAATACGGAAGCTGGCTGGCCGGCTTCCTCCAGGGGGATTTTGGCACGTCCTACAGCTACCACATGCCGGTAGCGGAGATGATCGCCCAAAAGCTCCCCATCACCGCCATGCTCACCTTGTTCTCCTTCCTCCTCATGATCCTGGTCTCCATCCCCTTGGGCATCTGGACGGCACGGAAGGAGGGAGGTGTCTTAGACCGGAGCCTGACGGTCATCAACCAAATCTTCATGTCTGTCCCGCCCTTCCTCTTGGGCGTGGCCTGTACCTACATCTTCGGCGTGGGTCTTCGCATCTTTGTCCCCGGACAGTTCGTGTCCTATACCCAGTCTTGGCCGAAATTCCTGGTCTACCTCATCTTCCCGGCCATCTCCATCGGCATCTCCAGGATTGCCATGACGGTGAAGATGCTCCGCGCATCCATCTTGAACCAGATGGAGCGGGACTACGTTCGCACCGCCCGGAGTCGTGGGAGCACCAAGGACCGCATCCTGAAAAAACACGTCCTGCGCAACGCCATCATCCCGGTCATCACGTTCATCGCAACGTCTATGGCGGAGATCGTGGCCAGCAGCATCGTCATCGAGCAGGTCTTCGCCATCCCTGGCATCGGCGTCCTCCTGCTCTCGTCCATCAACAACCGTGACTTCCCGGTGGTGCAAGCCCTGGTGATGATCCTGGTTCTCTGGGTGGTTCTGGTGAACTTCCTGGCCGACCTGCTCTACCAGTACATGGACCCCCGTATTCGGTTAAGCTGAGGAGGTCATGACAATGAACGGCAATCGAAACACGAAAACAATCCGCAAAGCAGGCAACCGAGGCCGATACCTGTGGATCGGCGGCATTTTGTCCGGCTTTATGGTTTTGCTGATTTTGATCAGCTTTTTCTGGACGCCCTACGGAACCACCGCCATGGACGCCTCCGTGAAATTCAGTCCCCCCACCCTCCAGCACATCATGGGCTGCGACAGCTACGGGCGGGACATCTTCTCCCGCATCCTGGAGGGTGCGGGCACCAGCTTCCTCATCGCCGTCTGCGTGGTGCTCATCGGCGTCATCGCCGGCACCCTCATCGGCGCCTTGACCGGTTACTTCGGAGGCTGGGCAGATGAGCTGCTCATGCGCATCTGCGATTCCGTCACCGCTTGCCCATCCATCCTGCTGGCTCTCGTGGTCGTGGCTGTGGTGGGGGGCAATAAGGTGACCATCACCTGGACCTTGGGCATTTTGTTCATCCCCAGCTTCGCCCGAATCGTGCGGGGGGAGTATGCCAAGGCACGGGAATGCAACTACGTCAAAAGCGCCCGACTGATGGGGGCAAGCTCCTTTCGGATCATGTTCCGGCATATCCTGCCCAACGCAGTGCCGGTTCTCTTGCCCGCCGTCACCATCGGTTTCAATAACGCTGTGCTGGCCGAGGCCAGCATGAGCTACCTGGGCATCGGCGTCCAGCCGCCTGACGCAAGTTTGGGGCGGATGCTGGCGGAAGCCCAGGTGTACCTGAAAAACGCCCCTTGGTATGTGCTCTTTGTGGGGCTGACCATTGTGCTGCTCATCTTGGGCTTCTCCCTGTTGGGAGAGGGCTTGCAGCGGAAAAAGTAAGGGCAGGGAGGAACGCACTATGCTGGAAGTCAAAGACCTGCGGGTTCATTTCCGCAGTGCCCCAGAGGGCAAGGACGCCGTGAAGGGCATTAGCTTCTCTGTGGCAGATCAGGCCATCATCGGCTTGGTGGGCGAGTCCGGTTCCGGCAAATCGGTCACCGCCATGTCCATCTGCGGCCTGCTCCCGGAGGGAAAAACGGACTGCTCCGGCAGCATCCTGCTGGACGGCCTGGACATCCTGAACTGCACCCCGGAAGAGCTGCGCTGCCGCCAAGGCACCGACCTGGCTGTAGTGTTCCAGGAGCCTATGACCAGCCTGGACCCGGTCATGAAGATCGGCCCCCAGGTGGAGGAGTCCCTGCGCATCCACACCAAGAAAACCCCTCAGGAGCGGAAAGCTGCCGCCCTCGCCGCCATGGCAGAGGCAGAACTGCCCGACCCGGAGGCCATCTATGACAAGTACCCCCATGAGCTGTCCGGCGGCATGCTCCAGCGGGTCATGATCGCCGCCGCCATCATCTCCCATCCCAAGCTGCTGCTGGCCGACGAGCCGACCACCGCCCTGGACGTGACCATCCAGGCGCAGATCTTGCAGCTGCTGAAAAAGATCAACCGGGAGTACGGTACTGCCATCCTCTTCATCTCCCACAACCTCAATGTGGTCCGGAAGCTCTGCTCTGAGATTTTGGTCATGCACAAAGGGGTCATCGTGGAGCGGGGGAGTACGGAAGAGATCTTCCACCACCCCAAAGAGGACTACACCCAACGCCTCATCGCCGCCATCCCCACCCGTACCCGCCGTCTGTACTGACCTTGAAAGGACTGTTGACCCATGACTGACCAGCCTGTTTTGGAAGTGCGTCATTTGAATACCTGGTATCGCCAGAACGGCAACCGCCTGTTTGGGCAGAAGCGCAAACAGGTGCTCCGGGACGTGTCCTTCACCATCCACGAAGGGGAGGTGTTGGGTCTGGTGGGCGAGTCTGGCTCCGGGAAATCCACCCTGGCCAAGGCCATTCTGGGGATGCTGGATCAGTACGAAGGGGAGATCATCCACCACAGCAAGCGCCCTCAGATGGTCTTCCAAGACCCCTACAGCGCCCTGAACCCCTCCCGCAGCGTCCGTTGGATCCTGGAGGAGCCGCTGAAGATTTACGGCAAATACGATGCCGCCGAGCGCCGCCGCCGGGTCATTGAAATGCTGGAACGGGTCGGCCTGGGGGAGGAATACCTGGAACGCAAACCCGGCCAGCTCTCCGGCGGCCAGCGCCAGCGCATCTGCATCGCTTCCGCTCTCATCGTCCAGCCGCGATTGGTCATCGCAGATGAGGCTGTATCTGCCTTGGATGTGACCATTCAGGCACAGATCTTGCGTCTGCTGGTGAACTTGAAGAAGGAGCTGAACCTGAGCTACCTGTTCATCTCCCACGACCTGAACGTGGTCTACCAAATCTGCGACCGAGCCATCGTCATGAAAAAGGGCGAGATCGTGGAGCAGGGGGACGTGGATACCCTCTTCGACCACCCGCAGCACCCGTACACCAAGCAGCTCTTGGAGGCGGCAGAGTAAATCACGCAAATAAAACCACCGTTGTTTCCAACGGTGGTTTTTCAATTATTCCGCTTTGGCTTTGGCCGGCTTGGAGCTGAGCACCATCCCCAGCACGATGAGAACCGCCCCGCCGATGCCCATGAGGGTGATGGTCTCGTCCAGATAGAGGGCGGCGCTGACCATGGTGACGAAGGGGATGGCGTAGATGTACATGGTGGTCTGGAGCACCCCCAGCGTGTCCGCCGCCGAGTTCCAGCACACGTAGCACAGGGCGCTGCCCAGCACCGCCAGGAAGAGCAGACCCAGCAGCAGGGTGGGCTGGGTGAACAGGGTGGAGATGGGGAAGGGCGCGCCCTCCATGGCCAGCAGGGGCAGGGTGGTGAGGATGCCGTAGAACATGAGCTTCCGGGAGATGAGGTAGCTGGAGAAGCGGGAGCTGTACCGCTGCAGGATGAGGCTGTACACCGCCCAGGACAGGGCAGCGCCCACCGAGAGCAGGTCGCCGATGGGGTTCAGCTTGAGCACCACTGCGCCGTTGAGCACCACCATGACCATGCCCACCAGTGCCACCAAAATGCCCAGCACCGTGTTCCGGGTGGGCTTCTCGCTGCCAGGCGTCAGCGCCAGCAGGATGGCAGTGAGCACCGGTGCGGTGGAGACCAGGATGCTCACGTTGGAGGACTGGGTGTAGGTGATGGCGGTGTTCTCCGCCATGAAATAGAGGGTGTTGGAGAAGATGGACATGAGCAGAAAGGCCACTTCATCCTGCCAGCGGAAGTACCACTTGGGGTGGAGCACCCACAGAACCAGATAAGCTACGAAGAACCGCAGCAGCATGGTCTGGATGGGGGTGAACACCACCAGCAGCTTGGCGCTGACGATGAATGTGATGCCCCACACGATGACGCAGAACAGGGCGCACAGGTGGCCCTTGAGCTTGGTGGTTGCGTTCATGACAACATCCCTCCTAAAATCGGTGTAATTCCTTCTATTCTAGTGGATTTTTCAGAAAAGGTCAACCTGGAATCATTGAGATACGAAAAAATGCCCTCTCCGAATGGAGAGGGCATTTGAGGGTGTCGACAAAGTCGACACCCTCTCTCAAAAATGCAAGCATTATCTCGAAACTTACAGCCTGGTGCATGCACTCACTCCGTCGGTAGGTTCCCCACCTGTGGAACAGGTGGGGCCTACGCTAAAAACTTGCCACTGGCAAGTTTTCTAAACGCTGCGGCACTTACCAGGCTGAGCAGTAAAAAAACTGACGTACATGGCCCAGGCCACCCTCTCTTGCCCTTTGGGCAATTCACCTTGCGCCGCCAGTTTTTTTGAATTTCATTTTTTCCGTCCTCAAGAGGACGGAACTCTGCGAGGCTCCTGTATCATACAAAGGTACAGAAAGCTTTTTCGACAGTCAAAATGCCCCCTCCGAATGGAGAGGGCATTTGCTGGGCATGGCAGCCCTTACTTCTTGTTAAAAGCCAACAGGTCGGAACGGATGTTCAGCAGACGCTCGGACAGGTCAACGTAGTAGGTCTGGGGATTTTCAAACCGCTTCACTTCATCCCACAGAGAGGCCACATGGTACACGCAGTTCTCCCGAATCTCATTGATGGAGGGCAGGTCATAGACCAGCTCGCCGCCCTGAAAGATGGGACGGAGCAGTTCCTTGGCGGTGAAGTTGGAGACCTTCTTCCGCTTCCAGGTGAAGGTCGGGTCGATCAGCTCGTATTCCTTGCTGTCGTCGATCACTTCGTCATGGACGGTCACCACGTCGGCGATGGCCTTGTGGGTGTCGTTGTCGTACAGACGGTAGACCTTCTTGAAGTGGGGGATGGTGATCTTCTCCACGTTCTCGCTGACCTTGATCTTGGGGATGATGTTGCCGTCCTTGTCCTCCACAGCGGCCAGCTTGTAGACGCTGCCGAAGACGGGGTCGCTCTTGGAGGTGATGAGCCGTTCGCCCACGCCGAAGGAGTCCAGCTGCGCGCCTTCCAGCAGCAGGCCGCGGATGATGTACTCATCCAGAGAGTTGGAGGCTACGATCTTGCAGTCGGTCAGACCGGCCTCGTCCAGCATCTTGCGGGCTTCCTTGGACAGATAGGTCAGGTCGCCGGAGTCGATGCGGATGCCGCACTTCTTAATGCCCATGGGCCACAGGACGTTCTTGATGGCCTTGATGGCGTTGGGCACGCCGGAGCGGAGGACGTTGTAGGTGTCCACCAGCAGGGTAGCGTTGTTGGGGTAGAGTTTGCAGTAGGTCTCAAAGGCGGTGTATTCATCCGGGAACATCTGCACCCAAGAATGAGCCATGGTGCCGGTGGCGGGGACGTGGTAGTCCCGGTCCGCCTGGACACAGGCGGTGCCGGCGCAGCCGGCGATGTAGGAGGCGCGAGCGCCCAGGATGGCGGCCTCAGCGCCCTGAGCACGGCGGGAACCAAATTCCGCCACAGGACGGCCAGCGGCAGCCCGGACGATGCGGTTGGACTTGGTGGCGATGAGGGACTGATGGTTGAGCACCAGCAGGATGTAGGTCTCGATGAACTGCGCCTGGATGGCGGGAGCACGGACGATGAGGATGGGTTCTCTGGGGAAGACAGCGGTGCCTTCGGGGATGGCCCAGATGTCGCCGGTGAACTTAAAGTTCTTCAGGTAGTCCAAAAACTCTTCCACGAAGCCGCCCTTGGCGCGGAGATATTCAATGTCCTCGTCGGTAAAGGTCAGGTTCTTGATGTAGTCCACCACCTGTTCCAGACCAGCGGTGATGGCGAAACCGCCCTCGTCAGGGATGGTGCGGAAGAACACATCAAAGTAGGTGATGCAGTCTCTCAACGGCGTTTGGAAATAGCCGTTTGCCATGGACAGCTCATAGAAGTCACATAGCATCGTGTAATTTGTCCGATTATTCATGTTTCTCACTCCCGGAATGTCTTGATTTTTGTTGATTGCTACAAATTCTTCTCCCCTGCACTAATTTTACATTTATTTAAGATTCAAATGCTATTATAATATTGAACGGAACAAAAAGCAAGTGCATTTTCACGTGTCAAGACATATTTTCTGAAGGGAATCTACTCATGAGCTTATTTCGATGCCCCATCTGCGCCCAGCCATTGGAAAAACAGCCGGGGCGATACCTCTGTCCCAGCGGTCACAGCTACGACTGCGCCGCCGCCGGCTACGTCCACCTGCTCCCCGTCCGGCAGAAACACTCCAAGCTGCCGGGGGACGACAAGGAGATGGTTCGGGCCCGGAAGGACTTCCTCTCGGCGGGGTATTATCACCACCTGTGCCAGGCCCTGGAGGACTTGGCAGACCGGTACACCGGGCAGTGCCCGGTGGTGGTGGATTCCGGGTGCGGGGAAGGGTATTATACCGCTGGAATTTTTAATAGATTGACGGCGGCGAAAAAAAAGCCTACAATAGCAGGTGTCGACCTGTCCAAGTTCGCCCTCCGCTGGGCGGCGAAGCGACAGAGGGAGATCGAGTTCGCTGTGGCCTCCGCCTACCACCTGCCCATCGCAGACCAGCAGGCGGATCTGTTCCTGAACTGCTTCTCCCCACTGGCCTTGGACGAGGTGCGACGGGTGCTAAAACCCGGCGGAACCTTCCTCTACGTGGTCCCGGCGGCACGGCACCTGTGGGAGCTGAAAGAGGTGCTCTATGAGTACCCTTATTTGAATGCAGAGGAGCGGACGCCCTACGAGGGGTTCCGCTACCAGGAAGTACAGCGGGTGGAAAAGACCATCCACCTGCCCGACCAGCAGAGCATACAAGACCTGTTCCGCATGACCCCCTATTGCTGGAAGACGCCAGGGAAGGGGAAGGCGCAGCTGGAACAGCGGACTCAGTTGGATGTGCAGACTCAATTTGACATCCACGTTTTCACCAGAGAGGAGGAATGACCCGAAAGGCGGTAGTCCGACCGTCGAAGAAGACACCGCGCGCAGCTTAGATATGGGAGAGGGATTCTATATCTATCCTAGGAGGACATCAATGAATACAAGAGAACAAGAAAAAACTACACCGAGTAAACCTCGCCGCTTTCCTCGGACGGCGACTGTGATCCATAAAATTGTGGGAGACGACAAAAAAGTCTTCCTGTCCAGGGTGCTCTTTCTGCTGGGGCCTCTGGTGGCACTGTTCCAAGTGGAACTGTTGAACGAGACCAACCCGTACTTAAACCTGGAGCCAGACGAGTTCCTTATGAACATGGTCTGGTACGCCATCGCCTTTTTCATCTCCTGGCTCATCTTCGGCCGCAGGCGGCGGGCAGCCGTGGCAGCCTGCTGCTTCTTTGAGGTCATCGGTATCATCAACCATTACGTGTTGGAGTTCCGCGGCCGCATTCTCTTCCCCCATGACATCACCGCCATCCGTACGGCGGTCAACGTGGTGGACGAGTACGATTTCACTCCGGATCGATATATCTGGGGGACGCTGGTGCTGATGCTGCTCTATTTCCTGGTGCTCAAACTCTTCGCCGTGCCTCAGCCGGAGCGTTCCTATTTCAAGAAAAAAACCATCACCTGGATCATGGGCGCCCTGTCCGCCGCTTATATCGTGGCCTTCTTCTTCACCGGCTGGCTCCCTGCCGCCGGCATCAAGACCCAGCAGTGGCGCACCCAGTCCAATGGATTTGTCCTAAACTTCACCATCGCCCTGCGCTACAGCCGGGTGGACAAGCCCAGCGACTACTCGGAGGAAACCATCACCCAGCAAGCCCAAGAAGTGACCAGTACCCATACGGACGAGAACCCGGAGATGGCCCTGGCTCAAGACACCTTCCTGAAAAAGGGCACTGGCAAGGCTGGCAAGACCAGCAGCAGCACCGTCTCCAGCGGCGTCCAGCCCACCAACCTCATCTGCATCATGGACGAGAGCTTCGCGGACATGAGCATCTACGACCGCCTCCAGGTCAACGAGGAGATCATCCCCTTCTTCAAGAGCCTGAAGAACAACACCGTCAAAGGCTGGATGTACTCTCCCGTCACCGGCGGCGGCACGGCCAACGTGGAATACGAGTTCCTCACCGGCAACAGCTCCGCCTTCCTGCCCAGCGGCACCGTGCCCTATCAGCTCTACGTCAAGGACAATCAGGCGTCCCTGGTCTCCCTGGCCAAGGAGATGGGCTACCACACCACCGCCTTCCACCCCTACCTGTCGTCCGGCTGGAACCGGCCCCTGGTGTATAAGTACATGGGCTTTGACGACCAGATGTTCGACACCGACGTGAGCAACCCGGAGTATGTCCGCGGCTATATCTCCGACTCCTGTGACTTCAAGACCATCCAGTCCATCACCGAGCGGGGGAAGGGACAGAAGAACTTCATCTTCAACGTCACCATGCAGAACCACGGCGGCTACAACCAGGGCTGGTACAACCTGCCCCGGACCATCGCCTTGAAGGGCACCATGTTCGGCACAAGCAGCTATACAGAGCAGTACCTGGCGCTCATGCGCAAGACGGACGACGCCCTGAAGGAGCTGATCGACTACTATAGCAAGGTGGACGAGCCCACCATGATCGTCCTCTTCGGCGACCACCAGGGCAAGCTGACCACTGCCTTCTATGAGCAGCTGTTCGGCAAGAGTACGGATAGCCTGACCATGGAGGAAACCCAGCGGGAGTACGTGACTCCCTTTATGATCTGGGCCAACTATGACATTCCGGAATCGGAAAATGTCATGCTCTCCACCAACTACCTGGGCGTCCTGACCGCCAAAATGGCCAACCTGTCCATGACCGACTACATGAAGTACCTGGCGGACCTGTACGAGCAGATCCCGGTCATCAACACCAACGGCTACATCACGCCGGACGGCAAGATGACCGAAGAACTGTCCGACCTGTCCGAGACCTTGCAGAGCCAGGTGAAGCAGTACCAAGCCTTCGCCTTCTGCGACCTGTTCAGTCGTTTCGACTACATGGACGGCAGCTTCTTCCGCCTCCACCCGGGCAGCCAAGACACCGCCACCGGCGGAGCCAGCAGCAGCGGCAGCGCCGGAAGTGAATAAAAACCAAACGAACCAGCTTCTTTGGAAGCTGGTTCGTTTTCTATGCTTTTAGATGGGGGCGGTGCCTGTCCAAAAGGAACCGCCTAAATGGCTCTCTTGTGCAAAGGGAGCAGTCAGCCGCAAAGGCTGACTGAGGGATTGACGACCACGTACAGCAAGCCAGAAGGCGCACTTTCCTATGCCCTACGCTCGCCGGACAACCCTCCGTCCTCTTTTACACAGGGGAGACTGCGAAACGCTACTGAGCCGTATACACCTTTTCAATCTCCCCCGCCGACAACCCAGGGATCTCCGTCCCATGGTTCCAGTAGGACACCTGATTCACCCCGTCCAGCTCGGTCAGCGACGCGGACAGTGCCCAGGCCGCCAGGTTGGCCTTACCGTCCTCATCCAGCAGCGCCTGCATCCACTGGTCCGGCAGGGACAGCAGGCATACCTTCTTCTCCAGCCGGATGGAGACCCCGTCTGTGGTGGCCGGCAGATACGCGGCTGCACCTTTTCGCTCCGACCCAGCGCACAGGGCGTCCAGTACAGCCTGGATGGAGCCGGTCTGGTGGGCGGTGGAGGCTTCCAGCGTGCGGGTCTCGTGGAGGACTTTGGTGCCGTCCTCGGAGGGGAAGTAGAGTGTGGTTTTCAGGGGGATGGGGTCGGCGCTCATGCCGGACAGGTCAAAATCCTCCGCCGTCAGCGGCTCCTCCGATTTCCCCGGCAGCACGGACTCGCCAGCGGCCAAGATGACCACACTGTCCACCTGTTTCAGCTGGGTCATGGTCAGCACCACCGCCCCATTGGCCAGCGTCCGCTTCGCCCCCGTCAAGTCCCCGTACTCTTTGGAGAAATTCAGCGTCAGCACCTTGTCCTTCAGCTTGTGGCTGAGCAGAGTGGTGCCCTTGGAGAAGGGGGTGGTCAGGTCCACGCGCTCTGGCTTGGACAGCAGGGCGTGTACCAGCTGCTTGATGACCTCCTTTTCGCCGTCCAGCGTGTAGGACTCCGTGTCCAACGCACTGCCAGAGGCGTAGCTGTCGGACAGGAAGTAGAGGTCATAGTTCTGTTGGTCGGTGGGAGTGGATTTGAGTTGGCTGGCCCCATAGATGGCCAGCAAGAGCAGCACCCCCAAGGGGATACAGAGCAACCATTTCTTCATGTCACGTCCTCCTGTGCCAGCGGCAGCGTTACCTGGAAGCAAGCGCCTCCGGCGCTCCCCTCGGTCAGGCGAATGGAGCCGCCGGCCTGCAAAACCGTGTCGCGTACGATGGACAGCCCCAACCCGGTGCCGCCCGCCTCCCGGGAACGAGCCTTGTCCACCCGGTAGAACCGCTCAAAGACCTTCTCCCGCTCCTCCGGCGGGATGCCGATGCCGGTGTCCTCCACCGTGAACACCACGTCATCCTGGTCAATGGCCAGCCGGATCCACACGCTGCCGCCGGGGACGTTGTACTTGATGGCGTTCTCGATGAGATTGTTGGCGATGTGAGCCATGTTGTCCCCAGAGATGAGCGCCAGGCAGTTGGACTCCAACTGAGAGTGGAGCACGATGTCATTGGCCTCCGCCAGAGGCAGCAGCAGGTGGATGGCATAGCGCACCTGCCCGGACACATCGATGACGCCGGACTGCTCCTGAATGCCCCGATCCAGCCGAGTCAGGGACAGCAGCCCCTCCGTGATGCGGCTCAGCCGCTGGGCCTCCCGGCCGATGTCCCCCACAAACTCTCGGATCAGCTCCGGTTCCATCTCCGGGTCCTGCAAGATAGAGTCGGACAGGAGGCGGATGGAGGTAAGGGGAGTCTTTAATTCATGGGAGGCATCTGCTACGAATTGACGCCGCATGGCGTCTGTCTCTTGGATGCGCTCGGTGAGCTGGTTGAACTCGTCCGCCATCTTGGCCAGCTGATCCTTACCCTTCACTGAGATGGGGTGAGTGTCGCTGCCTGAGTGGAAGGCTCGGATGGCGGCCAGCAGGTCGTTCATCCGCTGGGTCATCATCCGGGACAGGATGACGCTGACCAGCACGGCGAAGACACAGACCACCAGGGTGATGTTGCGCAGATTGGATTGCAGCCCCAATAAAATCTCCGCCTGCTCCGTGTCATATTTATAAAGGTAGACCCCGCCGATGATGTTCCCGCAATAGGTCACCGGCACGGCGGCCTCACTGCGGAAGGCGTTGTCCCGAAAAGAGGCGTGATAGACGTCCTGCCCGTCCAGCGCCTGGGTCAGCTCCTGGAACAGGGCGTACCGGTGGGGACGGGCGCTCTTCTGGGTGTCGTAGAGCAGTTGGGCGTCCGGGTCGGTGACCACGATGCGGGTCAGGTTGCCGTCGCCCACCAACGTCATCACCTGTTCCACCCCCGATTCCCCCAGCTCGCCCAGCTCCGCCAGATTGGAGGCGATCATCTGGGCTTCGGTCAGGATGCTCTGCTTGGCCTGGAACACCAGGGTCTGACAGGCCAGCAGGGGATAGGTGTTGAGCAGGATGAGGACGGCGGCAATGATGAGCAGATAGGACAGGGCAAACTGGGATTGGACGTTCTCGCTGGGGCGAAATTGAAAGCCCTTCCACTTCCCCCCCTTCATCGGGCCGCGTCCTCATTTTTCAGATAGTACCCGACCCCCCACTTGGTCATGATGTAGGCCGGGGAGGCGGGGACGGCCTCCAATTTCTCCCGCAGCCGCCGGATGTGGACGTCCACCGTCCGATCATCCCCCTGGTACTCATACCCCCACACCTGATCCAATAGGCTGGTGCGGCTGAATACCCGGTTGGGGTTGCGCAGGAACAGCTCCATCAGGTCAAACTCCTTGGCCGTCAGCGTCACCGGCACTCCGTCCCGCAGGGCGCTGCGAGAGGCCAAGTCCAGGACGATGTTCCCGCACCGCAGCTGCTGGCTCTCCGGCTGAGCGGCGCTCCGTTCGGCGCCGGCACGGCGGAGGAGGGCGCGGATGCGGGCTTTCAGCTCCAGGATGTTGAAGGGCTTGGTCACATAGTCGTCCGCCCCGCACTCAAAGCCCATCAGCTTGTCCATGTCCGCACTCCGGGCGGTGAGCATGATGATGGGGACGTTGGAGAAGGCGCGGATCTGCATACACGCCTCCAGCCCGTCCAGCTTGGGCATCATCAGGTCTAAGATCACCAGATCTGGCTTCTCCGAACTGGTCAGCGCCACCGCGCTCTCTCCGTCAAAGGCGGTCACCACCTCATACCCGTCGTGTTCCAGGTTGAATTTGATGCCTTTGACCACTAATTTCTCGTCATCGACCACTAAAATCTTCATCATTTCACTCCAAAGTCAAATAGGGCAGCAGCCCCTCCAGCGTCGCCTCACCGATGCCGTCTACCTCCAACAGCTCCTCGCAGCTGCGGAACCGGCCGTGGGCGTCCCGGTAGGCGAGGATGGCCTGGGCTTTCTTCTCGCCGATGCCGGGCAGGGTTTCCAGCTCCGCTTGGGTCGCCCGGTTCAGAGAGATGGGCTGAGTGGGTTTGCTGTCTGTGCGCTGCTTTGCCTGGGCGCGCTGCGCCTGACTGCTGACCCGGCCGGTGAGCAGAGCACGCCGGGAGGCGGAGGCGGTGGTCTGAATGCGGCAGCCCGCCGCCGGGCTGGTGTGGGACGCCAGCTGACAGCCTTGCACTCCCATCAGCACGCACAGCAGCAGGACGCCCAAGCGCAGCAAGGTTTTTCGCTCCAATTTTATGAATTTCATCATTTTCCGTTGCTTCCATGGGTGGGTTCTGGTATAATATTTGGATGATTTGCGGCGGCGCCCCCGTTTGACGGCGGGGGGAAGGCGGCAAACCTATCATTGTATTTCCATTCATTATACCATAGATAACAGGGGTTTCCTATGAAAAATAAGCGTATTCTATCCTTTTTCCTCACCATCGTCCTACTGTTCTCCCTGCTGATGCCGCAAGCCTACGCGGCGTCGGATATCCTGAGCGGCATGAAGGTCAAGGCCAAGGCGGCGCTGCTGATGAACCTGGACACCGACACGGTGCTCTACCAGCAGGACGCAGACAAGAAGATCTATCCCGCCAGCATCACCAAGGTCATGACCGCCCTGCTGGTGCTGGACGCCGTGGACAGCGGCAAGCTGTCCCTGGACCAGAAGCTCACCGCCGGTCCCTCCCTGTGGCAGGGCATCGAGGCGGATACCTCCACCGCAGACATCAAGACCGGCGAAAAGCTCACCGTCCAGGAGCTGCTCAACTGCCTCCTCATCGCCTCCGCCGGTGAAGCGGCCAACGTGTTGGCCGTAGGGGTCTCCGGCTCCATCGAGGCTTTCGTCAAGGACATGAACAAGAAGGCTGCGGACATCGGCTGCGTGGGCACCCACTTCTGTAACCCCAGCGGCATGCCGGACCCGGATCACTACACCACCTGCAACGACATCTATAAGATGGCCAAGGCGGCTATGGAGTACGAGGAGTTCCGCAAGATCGTGGCTAAGCCCGATTGCAAGATCCGCAAGACCAACATGAGCGAGGAGCGGTACTACTTCAGCACCAACGGTCTGCTGTCCAATATGCGCTATGCCGGTTACGTCTACAGCAGCTGCATCGGCATCAAGACCGGCTACACCGACGACGCAGGCTATTGCCTCCTCTCCGCTGCCAAGCAGAACGGGGAGACCCTGGTGGCCGTGGTCATGGGCTGCGAGAACCCGGTGGACAAATCGGGCAACATCAAGCGCCTCCAGTTCTCCGAGAGCAGCCGCCTGCTCCAGTGGGGCTTTGACAACTTTGAGGAGAAGAACATCTTGGACAGCACCTTCCCGGCCGGGGAAGTGAAGGTCACCCTGTCCAAGGAGGCGGATTACGTCACCGCCGTGCCGGAGAAGACCATCACGGCGGAGCTGCCCAAAGACATCAAGATCGAGGATTTTGACATCTCCACCGACCTGTACGAGGAAGTGGCCGCCCCCGTGAAGAAGGGGGACGAGCTGGGCAAGATGACGGTGAGCCTGGGGGATACCGACTACGGTACCGTCAAGCTGGTGGCCGCCAATGACGTGTCCCAGTCCGCCTGGCTGGCTCGGAAAGCGGCCCTGTCCAACCTGTTCTCCAAGGTCTGGGTGCGCATCCTGCTCATCGTCCTGGTGGTCTGCGCCATCGCCGTGGTCATCCGCGTCCGTATGGGCGGCCGCCGCCGCAGAGCCTACGGCGGCACCAAACGCCGCAGCGGCCGAGGCGGCGGATACCGTGGCGGTCGTGGCCGGGGTCGGCTGCGGAGGAGACGGTAACGTCACAATGGAAAAACAAAACGCCTGTCACAGCGGTGACAGGCGTTTTTTATAATTTTGTCAGGCCGCATCTGACGAAATGGCCGCCTTCGAAGGGGAGAACAGGGGCGGCGGGATGCGATGCGGACAGAGAAAACACCAGCTGCCTCACAACCAGGCAGCCGGTGTTTCGCGCTCAAGATACGGCGTGAGCACGAAAAAGAAAAGGAGAAAAACAAAAAAGCAACAGAAAAACTGCTGCCAAATGGGAAAAGTCATTGACTTTTCTGCGCAAAAGTAGTATAATAAATCGCTACTACGGATTTTGAAGGAAAACAGTTTACCACTTTTACCGCCTCTTACTTTACCATGTTCCCACGCAAAAGGCAAGAGCAGGGCACTAGATAAGTGCAAACTTGCCCGTGTGTATCACAGAGCGGCGGAGTGGTACCTTTGTTACATTTGACGAAAATGGAGGGTGAATCATCAATGGTCAAAGATGTGTATTTCGGCAACACCCTGCGAAAGAGCTTTGCCCGAAAGCAGGAAATCACTGAGATGCCCGGACTGCTGGACATTCAGAAAAAATCTTACCGATGGTTTTTGGAGACCGGCCTGCGTGAGGTCTTCAAGGACGTTGGCAGCATCTCCGACTATGCTGGCAACCTGGAACTGTCCTTTATCGACTTCTCCATGAAGGAGAGCCCCAAGTATAACGTAGAGACCTGCAAGGCCAGAGACGCCACCTATGCCGCCCCCATCAAGTTGATGTTGCGCCTGAGCAACAAGGAGACGGACGAGATCAAGGAACAGGAGATCTTCATGGGCGACTTCCCCCTGATGACCGAGGGCGCTACCTTCGTCATCAACGGCGCGGAACGTGTCATCGTCTCCCAGATCGTCCGCAGCCCTGGCATGTACTACAATATGGAAGCGGACAAGGCTGGCAACATCTCCTACTCCGCCACCGTCATCCCTTATCGCGGCGCTTGGCTGGAATACGAGACGGATAGCTCTGACGTGTTCTGGGTGCGTATCGACAAGAACCGCAAGATCCCCATCACCTGCCTCATGCGCGCCATCGGCCTGAAGACTGACGCCGAGATCAAGGAAGTGTTCGGCGAGAGCGCCCTGATTCAGAACACCCTGGAGAAGGAAGCGGAGCTGTTCAGCAAGGACCTGGGCAACCACACCCCCTACGAGTTCGCCATGCTGGAGATCTACCGCAAGCTCCGTCCCGGCGAACCCCCCACGGTGGATTCCTGCGAGTCTCTCATGCAGTCCCTGCTCTTTGACGCCCGCCGCTACGACCTGTCTGCTGTTGGCCGTTATAAGTTCAACAAAAAGCTGGACATCGCCAACCGCCTGACCAACCACACCCTGGCTGCCCCCCTGGTAGATCCTTGGACTGGTGAGATCCTGGCTGACGCTGGCGAAGAGATCACCCGGGAACGGGCCAGAGAGCTGGCTGACCGTGGCGTCAACGAAGCCCTCCTGGATGTGGAAGGCACCCTGGTCAAAGTATTCGCCAATAACATGGTGGATATGAGCAAGTATGTGAATTTTGATCCGGAAGAATGCGGCGTCACCGAGCGTGTCCGCATCTCCGTGCTGAAAGAGCTGCTGGAAGAGTATGCAGACGATGAAGAGGGCATGAAGGCTGCCATCCGCACCCGACTGGACGACCTGATGCCCAAGCACATCATCGTGGACGATATGCTGGCCAGCGTCAACTACCTGACCGGCCTGGCCTGTGGCGTCGGCCACAAGGACGACATCGACCACCTGGGCAACCGTCGTCTGCGCTGCGTGGGCGAGCTGCTCCAGAACCAGTTCCGTATCGGCTTCTCCCGTATGGAGCGTGTCATCCGGGAACGCATGACCATCCAGGATCTGGACATCGTCACCCCCCAGTCTCTCATCAACATCCGTCCCGTTACCGCCGCCATCAAGGAATTTTTCGGTTCCTCCCCTCTGAGCCAGTTCATGGATCAGACCAACCCCCTGGCGGAACTGACCCACAAGCGCCGTATCTCCGCCCTGGGCCCCGGCGGTCTGTCCAGAGAACGTGCCTCCTTCGACGTGCGAGACGTCCACTACAGTCACTACGGTCGTCTGTGCCCCATCGAAACTCCGGAAGGCCCCAACATCGGCCTGATCTCCTACCTGGCATCCTACGCCCGGGTCAACCGGTACGGCTTCATCGAAGCACCCTACCGGAAGGTGGATAAGGAGACTGGTTTCGTCTCCGACACCGTGGAATACATGACCGCCGATGTGGAAGACGAATTTGTGGTCTGCCAGGCCACCGAGCCTCTGGACGAAAACGGCTGCCTGGCCAACAAACGTATCACTTGCCGTCATCAGAACGACATCATGGACGTGGACCGTTCCCTGGTGGACTACATGGACGTGTCCCCCCAGATGATGGTCTCCGTGGCAACCGCCATGATCCCCTTCCTGGAAAACGACGATGCAAACCGTGCTCTGATGGGCGCAAACATGCAGCGTCAGGCTGTGCCCCTGCTGGTCACCGAAGCGCCCATCGTGGCCACCGGACAGGAGTACAAGAACTGTCAGGACGCCGAAGTCTGCGTACTGGCCGAAGAAGATGGCGTAGTCACCCGTGTCAGCGCCGACTCCATCAGCGTCCAGTATGACAGCGGCATCTCCAAGACCTATAAGCTCATCAAGTTCCTCCGCTCCAACCACGGCACCTGTATCAACCAGCGTCCCATTGTGGACGTGGGGCAGCGGTTCAAGAAGCGGGAGACTTTGGCAGATGGCCCCTCCACTGACAACGGCGAGATCGCCTTGGGTCGGAACATTTTGATGGGCTTCATGACCTGGGAAGGTTACAACTATGAGGACGCCGTCCTGCTCAGCGAACGTATCGTCAAAGAGGACGTGTTCACCTCCATCCACATCGAAGAGTACGACATGGAAGCCCGCGACACCAAGCTGGGCCCCGAAGAGATCACCCGTGACATCCCCAACGTGGGCGAAGACGCCCTCCGCGACCTGGACGAACGGGGCATCATCCGCGTGGGCGCAGAAGTCCACACCGGCGACATCCTGGTCGGTAAGGTCACCCCCAAGGGCGAGACTGACCTGACTGCCGAAGAACGGCTGCTCCGCGCCATCTTCGGGGAAAAGGCGAGAGAAGTCCGTGATACTTCTCTGAAAGTGCCTCACGGCGAGAGCGGTATCGTGGTCGATGTCAAGGTGTTCACCCGTGAAAACGGCGATGAGCTGGGCCCGGGTGTCAACGAGTGTGTCCGTGTCTACATCGCTCAGAAGCGTAAGATCTCTGTGGGCGATAAGATGGCCGGCCGTCACGGCAACAAGGGTGTCGTCTCCCGCATCATGCCTATCGAGGATATGCCCTTCCTGCCCGATGGCACCCCCCTGGACATCGTCCTGAACCCCCTGGGCGTGCCTTCCCGTATGAACATCGGTCAGGTGCTGGAAGTCCATCTGGGCTACGCCGCCAAGACCCTGGGCTGGAAGGTGGCCACCCCCATCTTCAACGGCGCCAACGAAAAGGACATCCAGGAGCTGCTCAAGCAGGCCGGTCTGAACGAGAACGGCAAGAGCTGGCTGTACGACGGCCGTACCGGCAGACGGTTCGACAACCCCGTCACCGTGGGCTATGTCTACTTCCTGAAACTCCATCACCTGGTGGACGATAAGATCCACGCCCGTTCCACCGGCCCCTACAGCTTGGTCACCCAGCAGCCGCTGGGCGGCAAGGCACAGTTCGGCGGTCAGCGCTTCGGCGAAATGGAAGTCTGGGCACTGGAAGCCTATGGCGCTGCATACACCCTCCAGGAAATTTTGACCGTCAAGTCCGATGACGTGGTGGGCCGTGTCCGCACCTATGAATCCATCGTTAAGGGTCACAACGTGCCCAAGCCCGGCGTGCCCGAATCCTTCAAGGTCTTGATGAAGGAATTGCAGGCACTTTGCCTGGACGTCCGCGTGCTGGATCGCAACGGCGATGAAGTGGAGCTGAAGGACGACGAGGACGAGGGCTTCACCCCGGATCGCCGCCAGATGTCCGATTTCGACTACGCCAGCGATGAGGGCGAATTTGCCGCCCACGGCTTCACCACCGGCAAGATGGAAGCGGACGGCAACGTGGTCTCCGATTTCGAGGAAGGCGAGCTGTTCATCGACGATTCCGCCGCTACGGAATCCGAACCCAATGAAGAAGAATAATCCGAGGAGGTAGAATTGAGAATGAGTTGTCCTGATTTTGACGCAATTAAAATCTCTATCGCCTCTCCAGACACCATTCGGGAATGGTCCTATGGCGAGGTTCTGAAGCCGGAAACCATCAACTACCGCACCCTCAAGCCGGAACGGGACGGCCTGTTCTGCGAGCGCATCTTTGGCCCGACCAAGGATTGGGAGTGCCACTGCGGGAAGTATAAGAAGATCCGCTACAAGGGCAAGGTCTGCGACCGCTGCGGCGTGGAAGTCACCCGTGCCAAGGTGCGCCGGGAACGGATGGGCCACATCGAATTGGCCGCCCCCGTCTCCCACATCTGGTACTTCAAGGGCATCCCCTCCCGGATGGGCACCATCCTGGACATCAGCCCCAGATTGCTGGAACAGGTTCTGTACTTCGTCTCCTATATCGTCACCGACCCCGGCAGCACCCCGCTGTCCAAGAATCAGATCCTGTCTGAACGGGAATACCGGGACTATCGTGAAAAATATGAATACGACTTCGACGCCGGCATGGGCGCCGAGGCCGTCCAGAAGCTGCTGGCCGACATCGACCTGGCAGAGCTGTCCGTCTCCCTGCGCAAGAGCCTGGAGGGCGCCAGCGGCCAGAAGAAGATCAAGCTGGTCAAGCGCCTGGAAGTGGTGGACGCCTTCCTCCAGTCCGGCAACCGTCCGGAATGGATGATTATCGAAGCGCTCCCCATCATCCCCCCCGAGCTGCGTCCCATGGTGCAGCTGGACGGCGGCCGCTTTGCCACCTCCGACCTGAACGACCTCTATCGCCGGGTCATCAACCGCAACAACCGCCTCAAGCACCTGATGAAGCTCAACGCCCCTGACATCATCATCCGCAACGAAAAGCGGATGCTCCAGGAAGCCGTTGACGCCCTCATCGACAACGGCCGCCGCGGCCGTGCCGTCACCGGCGCCAACAACCGCGCCCTGAAATCCCTGTCCGATATGCTCAAGGGCAAGCAGGGTCGCTTCCGTCAGAACCTGCTGGGCAAGCGCGTGGACTACTCCGGCCGTTCCGTTATCGTGGTCGGCCCTGAGCTGAAGATCTACCAGTGCGGCGTTCCCAAGGAGATGGCGCTGGAGCTGTTCCGC
>JABLTO010184826.1_pt1 | contig 30607 bp, 40 predicted proteins | sample 7160091 | NCBI WGS metagenome assembly JABLTO01 (sample SAMN14651225, study PRJNA627086) | human gut metagenome | isolation source: feces | host: Homo sapiens
AATTAACAACGCACCGGAACTCATGCTGCTGTAAACAATAACAGTTCTGCTCTTATCATCGTTCCGTGCAACACACCTGAAGGGAATCGAACCCCCGCACATGGTACCGGAAACCACTGCTCTATCCACTGAGCTACAGGTGCATATTTTGAAAATCAGTTCTTCCAAAGTCTTTATAAATGGCTGAAAGTATTGATTTTACAGGATTTTTTAAACCCATTTCACAGATTTTCAGTTGTCAAAGATGCAATTGTAAAATCTTGTATCGTGTTAATTAGTCCCCGTTCGTCCCTATTAAATTTAATTGATAAGGGTGAACTTTGGGTGAATATTAAGCATTTATTTTTCATTTGGGTGAACTCATATTGAATCACCCCAAAACATATGATATAATGCTTAACATAGCAATTATACTAGCACATTTCATAAAAAAAGTAAAGTTTTTTATTTTTTATGCACAATTTATTTATTGGGATAAAACATATGTGTTCTAATGTATGACATGAAAAAGGCAGCGGATCATGGGATACTGTTACCAAAAAAGGTGTTACATATCAAAGATATCGTAAAAAATATGATGGCATGACTTACCGAAAAGAATTTATTGCCAGGACAAAAGCAGAAGTCAAACGGAAAATTCAAGAATTTGAATCCAAGACAATGCGCATAACTAACAAAGACTATAACAAAATGACACTAAGCGAATGTGTTGATACCGTCCTTTCTTCTCTTGAAGTTACATTCAAAGCCAATAATTATGCAACTTTACAGGCAACTAATAGGTGCTATATCAAAACAAATAAAATTGGTGATATTCAAATGGGATCTATTGATCCTCTGATCATTCAAAAATATTATACGGAATTATCAAAAAAATACTCTGAAAGCACCGTTAAGAAGACAAGGACTTTGTTCAACACTGTATTTGATTATTTGGTATCCATCAATGTTATGACCGCAAATCCTGCAAGAGGAATAAAGATGCCACATTCGACAAATTATGCAGTTCAGAAAAAAGAACATTCATTTTTGTCATTGGAGCAGGCTGAAAAATTTTACAAAACAGCGTTAATGAAAGCTGATGAAACTCTCCCGGGCATTAAAACAGGTGAATATATTTATGGCAGGAATGCTCAGTTTTGTTTGATCATTCTATATACTGGTATGCGAGTTGGAGAGGCATATGCCCTAACGTGGGAAGATATAGACTTTGAACATAATACTATCAATATCAACAAAACAATGGAACGTATAAAGATTGGCAAAAAATATCAGTGGGTTACAGACACACCAAAAAAGCCAGCGTCCATTAGAATTATTCCGATGTCAAAAGTTGCAAGAGAACAATTATTATATCTCCAGACAATTGAGCCTGGTAAAAATGCTAGTAAGAAGGACAATATTTTTGTAACTCAGAGCAATATCCCGCCGTCTCAATCTTCTCTTACCCGTACACTGAAAGCAATTTTAATCAGAGCAGAAATCAATCCTGACGGATTTGGATTACATGACTTAAGACATTCGTTTGGATCTATGTTACTCCAAAAGGGATGGGAAACAAATCAGCCTGTAGATATTAAAGTTATATCAGAATTGCTCGGACATGATGATGTATCTACAACGTATAACACATATCTTCATATTATGAGTAAACACAAGTCTGAGGTCATAAATCTTTTGATATAAAAAATTAGGGGAATCGTATCATTTCTGATATGACTCCCCATTTTTTTTTACTATAAGTATACTGTTTTCTTTATATTAGAAGATACCCATTTAAGGTATTTATCTTTTGGAATACGATATGTATTTCCTATTTTTATTTTAGGAAATCCACTTAATTTAATAAGTTCGTATGTCTTATTTCGTCCGAGTTTCAAATGATTCATAATATCTGCTGGTGTTAACATTTCTTCTAGATCCTGCATACAATACTATTCACTTCCTTATAAAACTCAGCTTGAATATCTTCATCAGCATGAATTTCAATGTTTACTTCTTTCGGCCATGCTAAAGACAGCATTCCCATAATAGACTTCATATCAATGATATATCTTCCATGAGAGCAATCAATATCATAGTCTGCATATTTCTTATTGCATGCTAAGGTTACTAACTTTCTGGCATGTTCTCCTGTTTTAATATGTACTTTCATCATAGATTATCTCCTTCAATTAACGCATTAAGCTCTTTATTGCATGAGCCACTATATTCAGTTTCATTATCTGTATATATTTTTACTATTTCATTATTCTGTCCAACGTATTTCAATTCGTATTTTTTTATATACTTGTCCATTGAATCTTGTCTTTTTTCACCAAAGAAAGCAAAAGGAAATGTAGAACTGTCAGGATCATTTTTCAACCAATTATAATCAACGCCTTTAGAAACACTAACATACTTAAGAAATTCATCTAAATTAGCACGTTTCCAATCTATTATAGAATACGCATTGAATTCGTAAGCATAATCACACAACCTTGAATAATAAACATAATCAATTATGATATCTGCCCATGGATATTTCTCACTTCTGAATATCATCCCAGGTCTGTATTTTTCTCTATATTTTTTCATAATATTATTCTTTCTTATCTGTGCTACCAAATCCACCGTTTCTAGTTTCTTCAACATGATCATCTTCAGTGATTCCATACTCTGAAAAGATGCCTTGTGCAAAAGCTTCTCCGGTTTTAATATGTACTGGCTTATCTCCACGATTCACAAGCTTAATGAAGATATGTCCCTCATTATCGGAATAGAAATAATCACTATCCACGATTCCTACTTCATTACAAAGATTTATTTGATATTTAAATCCAAGTCCACTTCTAGGATAAATCATTAACACCCAATCAGTATTCATTCCACATCTAATTCCTGTTGGAATTTTAATCGTATTACCAGGCTGTAATGTAAAATCCAGCGGTGAATAAAAGTCATATCCTGCGGAGAATTTTGTTGCCCTCTGCGGTAATTTAATACGATCATAAACTACCCTAGCCCACTCTTCTGAACCCATAAATTCATGCTGCCAGTCTTGTACAAATCTATCTTTTGATACTTTTTCAAATTTTGCTACTCTTTTCATATAATCTTCCTCTCCGAACTCTATAAAATCTATTTTATCTACGATAATATCATCAAATGTAAACATCTTTACCTCACGCTGTTGTATAAATAAGTGGAAGCCAAAATGCCCATAAACAATTAGCCGATCTTGTTAAATATAATCCACAAAGAACTGCTATTGTTGTGCAAATCCATGCAGTTATTTTTTCTATAAATTCTGTATCTTTATTATACATTTTTCTTCTCTAACTCCCTTTTCAAGTATTCAATATACTGATTCCAAAACCCAGAATAGTGAATAAATTCCTTACCTTTTAACATCGATTTTCTCATTTCTGAGCGAATATTCTTTGATCTATATTGCTTGCTTTTAGCGATTTTATCATTGATAAATCGTCTTGTAATCTGCGAGATGAGTATTATATCCTCTTTGGGAATATTAGCTGTTAAATCTTTATACAGTGATAATTCATCTACAGGAATGGTATAATCTGACTTAGGTAAGTTCTTAGTTGAGAATGGTGAAATAGATGCTCCTGCAGTCAAAGGTTTGAGATATTCAGCAATCAAATCAATGTTCTTAGCATGAAATCTGAATTCAATTTCTTCATCATTCTCCATAATATTTTTAATTGTTCCTTCACTTATAAGAGCATCATAAAGTGGTTTATAATCAATCTTAATAGTTGAAATATCAAACCCACATAAGCGTTCTCCAAGTGTTTTTAATATGTTGTGGCCTCTGCCAATTGACGGAATATATGCTACCAGAATTCCTCTTCCATAAGAATAAATTTGGCTGTTAAAAGCACATTTTATGTAGATATCATCACTATCAATGACCCCATTTAAATCTCTTGGAAAATCATTTGTTGACTCATCTACATGCGCTTTTAAACGATATATTCCCTTATATCTCATCAGATAATTTGCCACTACCTAATGAAATTCTCCTTACTTTTTATTGTCATTTATTATATTTTATCTCCTTAACAATTCTTCAACTGTTCTTTCTACTGCCTTTGTAAATTCATCAGAAACATATTTAAATTTTGGCATCTCTTTCAATTTAAAAGCATTCTTTTTATGAAGATAATCAATCTTCTTTTTTACTTCTAAATCATCAATTTCTTCAGTACGAATATATCTATCCAGGACATCATATGTAAATCCAAGATTCTCCTCGTCTGTTTTACCACAAAGCCCATCTGCATGAATTTTCTCAATCAGAAGCTCGTTCAAGCCTAACTCTCTTCCAATAGCTTTTACTTCTCCAACAACAAAATCTCCAAGTGGGCTGAAATCACCACGATTGTCTCCGTCAACGGTTGCATATCCTATATAATTTTCTGATAAATTACATGTATTTGCCATTCTTCCATTTAAATTTTGACAATATGCACGAATTATAGCAGTTCTAAGTCTAGGTGGTGTATTAATGGAACTCTGCTGGCTCCAACGCCCACTAAGGGTTTCTTTTACCTGATTTTTAATTGCTTTATAAGCCGGATCAATGTCAATTGTGTAATTTTCAATTCCAAGTTCTGCACAAAGTTCTTGTGCGTATCCAATGTCAGATTGCGTTCCCTGTGGAAGTAGAATACCAATAACTCTGTCTTTTCCAAGAGCTTCTACACAAAGTGCAGCTACTACAGAAGAATCTTTTCCTCCGGAAATTCCAATAATTGCATTGCAATCTGGACCATTTTCTGCAAAATAATCACGGATCCACTGTACACAATCATCTTTTACTTTTTTAGCATCAAAATAATAATCCATATTTATTTCTCCTCTTTTGGTACTGAGTTTTCCTTGTAATAATTAATAATTAATATATGCATAAATTCTTTAACTGCATTTGGTGTTATGCCAGCCCATTTTTTCTCTTTCATTTTGTCAGTAATTTTTTCTGTTTCACTTATTAAATAATCAACATCAATTTTATTATTCAATTATTTCTCCTTAGAATTTGTTGTTGTACTTGATGATTTAAAATATCTGCCAATAGTAGCAAGTGTTGCACATGTAAGTGGGATCATCTCTCTTGTAAACCTTGTTGTATCAAACATAAGATTTAACCCTTTAATTAATCCTTCACCAACAAAAAAATCAAGAATCATACCTCCAATATACGCACAACCAAATGTAATAGCCGGCATAATAATAAAAGTTACTATTAATCCTACAATAACCGTTATGGCTCCAATATTTTCTAAAGTTTTATTTTTCATTTTTTCTCAGTCTTCCTTTTAATGATTTAATTTCAAAATTGTCAGAAAGTATAATTAACCATGATAATATAAGTGTAATATAATTAATTTTATTGCTTTTATCTTTTTCCAAGAAGAATCCAATTGTACATATAATTAATTCAATACCTGCTAATATAATACAGATATTATCTTTTATTTTATTTATATTTTTCATCAGCATTTAATCTCCATAATTCTACATTATAATCAATAAGTTCTTCTTGAATAATAGAATAAATTTCTTTCCAATCACCACCGCCTCTGCCACAACCAATTTTATAAGGAAGTGCTACAGATGTTCTTCTAATAATCTTATTATTATTTTTATCTATATTTTCTACCCATGCTGACCAATCAGCCTTAAATTGTCTTAAACAAGTCTTAATGAAAATGTTGGACCAGGCATGGCTGGAAGTAATGTTCAGCTTGTTGATTTTGATTCAAAGAAAAATTCTATGTATGCAGATTTTGATATTAATTCTAAATTGGTTGAAACATTGGAGAAAATTAATGCTACTCTCTCTAATTTCAATATAAATAATGCTGAAGGAAAGGAGGAGAATCAGGTGAATAAATTTGAGGAACTTTTACAGAAATACGGTAAAACCATAGAAGATGTTACTTTCGAATATAAAGATCTATCAGATGAAGAACTGGAATCTGCTTTTGCTGAAGCATTTGAAGAAAGTGATCCAGAACCGGCTGCTGATCCAGTATCAGACCCGGAACCAGAAAACTTTGTAAAATCTTTTGAACTGTCTCATAGTGATATTCGTTATGCTCTTTATAATCTTTTAAGTGCTTATGAAGAATCAGATAATGAATGGTATTTTATTAATTCAGTTTATGATTCACATTTTACATACGAAAACTGGGATGGAGATAAAATCTACGGACAGAATTATACAAAAGACGGTGATAATGTTGCCTTTGATGGTGAAAGATACAATCTTCATCGTGAACTTTTAACAGATTCTGAATATACAGAGCTTCAGAATATGCGTTCTAATTATGCTGCTATTTCTGAAAAACTACAGAAATATGAAAAAGCTGAAGAAGATGCAAATAAAGATGCTTTATTTGCAATGGATGACTACAAAGGAATCAAAGAGACTGAGGAATTTACTACTCTTATGAATGATCATAAAGAATTTACAGTCGATGAGTTAAAAGAAAAATTAGATGGTATTCTTCTATCTTATGCAAAAGCTGGAAAGCTTAATTTTGCAGTAGTTGAGGAGCCGGTTAATACAAAGAAACCAGCTGCTAAAGTTGGTCTTGCAAATGTTAAATCTACACAGAAAAAGAACAAATTCGGTTCTTTATTTTCTGTTAAATAAAATTTAACTATTTTTATATTGTCTAGTTAGTTGTATTTAACTTTATTATTTGAGATCAGAGATTCTGATCTTATTTTTATGTCTAAAAATATGAAAGGAGCTAAAAAGCTATGATATCTTATCAGATTGCTAAACATGCTATCGCATTTCCATCTAAGCTTGTAGCACAGCAAGGTGGAGAACACATTTATAATATCGAACTTAAAAATGATACGGATAATGGTCAGTTAGTTGCAAAAGGAAAATTCCTTGATCTTGATCTGTATGAAGAAGGAACTGTAACTGAATTTGAAGGAAAAGTTCAGAAACAGGCCGCAAACGGAAACTGGTATGTAGAAGTTACTCAACCAGGAGATGCTTTATTTGTTTATATGCAGGCATTTATTGCTGAAGATTGGACAAACATATTTAAGAAAGAATCCAATTTCTATAACGCAAAAGGCGACACAGTACGTGGTTATGCTCTTCATGTAGGCGATGTTTTTGAAGTCTCTGCTGAAGGATTTACTGGCACTCCTGCTGCCGAAGCAACAGTTACTTGTGAAAATAGAAAGCTGAAAATTGGCGAATAAGGAAGGGGTGAATAGATAATGAGAAAAATTTGTTTTAATGATTTAAGTAATTATACAAAAGAAGTATTCGCAAATCTTTGCGAAGATGGTGTTACACCAGAGGAAAATTATGAAGGATTTAAAAGACTTACATATGAGTTAAATCATAATCCTAATGAAATCTTCGATGAAGAAGGAAACAGAATCTCCAAGAGAGATGCTGAAAGTGCGGTTCGTAAATTTGTATTTGCAATTATGGGACTGAATGAGCATTCATCTAAACGTGATAGAAATCGTGCAATGAAGAAACACGGTATGGAACTGTTTGAAGTTATGGAAGAAGAAATCGATATTAAAGTTGAAACAGGATTCAAAGAATCTGAATTCTTCAATAATTATGTAGAACAGAGAAATCTTTCTCGTGGAGATTCTCAGGAATTTTGGACAAATGATAAAGTTATTCTGTCAGTTACTAAAATCTCTGGCGATCATCATGATTTCACCCTTCAGAGACTTGGTTCTGGAGAAAGCTATACAGTAACCACATCTGTATATGGTATTGCTGTTGGTGCAGATATTGATATGTATCTTGCAGGAAGATATGACTGGGCTAAACTTACAGATCAGTGTGCTGCTGCTTATGTAAGAAAAATTCAGAATGATATCTATGCTGAAATGATGAATGCCGGAAAGAAACTTCCAGCTCAGTTCCGTGGAACAGGTGCTATTTCTAAAGATACAAAAGATAAAATTGATGAATTACTTGAAGATGTATCTATGGCAAATGATGGTGCTCAGGTTGTAATCATGGGTACAAGAACAGCTCTTCAGCAGTTCTCTAATCTGATTGATATTAATTGGATTTCAGATGATCAGAAGAAAGATATGGCTACAATGGGTAGACTTGGTTATTACGGACCATATACTTTACTTGAACTTCCACAGAGATTTGCTTTGAATGATACTACAAAGAAACTTCTGGATCCTAAGAAATTATTCTTCATGCCACAGGTTGAAGATAAATTCATTAAATTTGTAGATGTAGGTGAAACTGAAATCTACGAAGTAAATGAAATCGGTGCTCGTATGGATGATACAATGAAATACGAAGTACAGAGATCTATGGGTGTAGGTGTTCAGCTCGGACGTTACTTCGGTGAATGGACCATAGCTTAAGCCTTATTTTTTTTAAGGTTATAGTTAGTCTAAATAAACTTATATAAAACAAGCAGTATGTCATAACTGGCATACTGCTTTTGAATAAAAGGAGAAATACAATGGCTACTGCTATGAAAACTAAAAATACAAAGACAGAACCAGTTAAAACAGAATCTGCTATTGAAGAAAAAGGAACTGTTGAAGTCAAAGAAGAAAAGAAAGTTGCTAAAACTTATGGACCAAATGATGGAATTCCATGTAAATCAATTACACAAGGTGGACTTTATATGCCAGGTCTTAAATCAAATATTCTATACACATGGGTTGATTCCGGTGATGTTGTAGAAGTTGAATATCAGGATTTAATGGCAGCTATTCGTTCAAATAATGGATATGTAATGCGTCCTCTTTTTGTTATTGAAGATTCAGGTGTTATTGAACATTATCCTCAGATTAAGAAACTTTATGATTCTTTATATTCTGTAGGAGAACTTGAAGATGTTATTCTTGATCTTGATCCAGCAAGTATGAAAGCTACTATTCTCTCACTTCCAGAAGGTGCTCAGACTTCTATTAGTCATCTCGCATCAAAAATGGTTAGTGATGGACGACTTGACAGTGTAAAGAAAATTAAAATTCTTGACGAAATCTTTGACACAGATATGACTGTTATGACTGGATTATTCAACTAATTAGTTTGGAGGTGTTTTATGCCTTCACTAGATTATGAAGAAATTTATTCTAAGTTTCGTTTAAAAGCTTCTGCTTATGATCTCTTGGATTTTAGAGATGATGATGTAAATGTATTTTTGTGTGATTGGATGCATTCTGCGATTCATAAGCCATATATTTACAGGTTATTTACCAGTACTAAATTTCATGATGAAATTCAACAATTTGATTTTACTATGAAATATTCAGTAGATGATGATTTTGACAAAGAATTAATTACTGATGTAGTTGGTATTGGTTTAGTTATTGAATGGATTACTCCTAAAATCAATAATTTAAATAATATTGTTCAAGTATATGGTTCTTCTGAAGAGAAATATTACTCACAGGCCGCTCATTTAAGCACTCTCATGAATTTGAGAGATAGCCTTATTAGAGAACAGAGAAATATCATTAGAGACAGAGGTTATATATGGAATAGTTATTTGGACGGTGAATCATAATGGATACAATATATGGACATTTTGATGATCAACAGTTCGAAGACTATAAAAAGAAATTGCACAAAGATTTGTTCTGGTTACTTTTATATAAAGATCCAGAAACAAAAGATAAATTTAAAAATGTTGATTTTGACAAATATTTTATTAATTTGATGTTACGGATTGATGGTTTAAATAAAATACTCTCTTACCCTGTAGAGATCATTACTATTATGAGTCTATTACAGGCAGCATGGGATGAATCCCGAAATGAAGATGATTTTGATTATCAGTCTTACAGAAAATTGATATTAGATGCTCATCACGAAGTAGATAAAATTAATACTGATAGGGGTTGGTTTTATGGTTACTGCTGAGATGTACAAAAATCACTTATTGGCACAAGGCAGTAATTTATCACAAGTTAAAAGAACTCAATCTGATCGAGTGATTAATTCTGCTTTTACTGCTGATGCTCAATATAAACGAGTCTATATATTAACTCGTGATGGATGGAAATGGGAAGATGCTCATTATTCGAGACATGCCAAACTATCCATTCTTAAAGATGCAGTGGATTATTATCTACAATTTCGGCCTAAAGTTCATTATCCAATAGGAAGTTATGTATTTGTTCCTGATGATACTGACTTTGATATTAATATATCCGGGCACGAACTTGATGATCCATTCTCTCTTCCAGATGAACGAATAACACAGTTATGGTTTATTGTTGGTAGAGATGATGCTGCTGCTTACGTTAGATATAATATTTTAAAATGTAATTGGAAATTTCAATGGATTTATAAAAATGAATTGTACTCCTGTTGGGGTGCAAATAGATCAGCTAATTCATATACAAGTTGCAATATTTCTCCTATGAAATATTCTCGGCTCGCTGTAAATGGAAACATTGGCAGTGTATTCTTTCGGATATGCTGGAATTAAGGCTATGCACATAGCCACCCTAAAGCTTGTTAAACTACAACATAATGATGAAATAAGCATAAGTGTGAATGTTGCGAAAGCAGAAAAAATTAACAAGATGGTATATGCTGAAATATAAGCTTTTACATAATGTAAAAGTGCTAAGTACTGTAAGAATGGGAAATCAGCAGGGAATAGCTTAATTAGGCTTGCCCTCAACGACTATCAGTCGAAATACTGTTAGGGAGAAGTCTCCCGAAGTGAAAGACTCCTAAGTGCATTGTTGCATATGGTGAATGATATAGTCTTTACTTATATGAAAGTATAAGAAAAATTGTTTATAAAAATTGGATATTAAGACCAGACAGCAGGTAGCTCCTGTTTCATTATGCCTCCACATAATGATTATGGTCTTTTTATTATACATAAATTGGAGGATTTTATGGATAAAAAAGAATTAAAAGAAATACGTAGGGAACTTATTAATCAATTTAAATCAGGTATTACTGTTGAACAATTATGTGATAAATACTCTGCTAAATGGCGTGATATGTATGATATGATTTCTTCTGCATTAAGACATTCTATCAAAGAGATAAGTGAATTTGAAAAATATCAAATAAAAAATTTATACGTTTCAGGAATGTCATCTACTAAAATTGGTGTTAAATTTAATTTATATCATAAACAAGTACGTAAAATTCTTGATGAATTAAATGTAGAGAAAAGTAACAAAAGTAGACGAAAATATATACTTGACGAAAATTATTTTGATATTATTGATACACAAAATAAAGCATATATTTTAGGCTTTCTTTATGCTGATGGATATAATTCAATGGACAAATCTACTATTCGATTGCAATTGCAAGAATGTGATTATGAAATATTAGAAAAGATGCGATCTGAATTAAAATCAGATAAAGAATTAACATTTATTCGTTGTGATGATAAAATAGCTAGTAATGGGTATACTTCTAAAAATATGTATCAATTAGAAATTTATAGCAAACATATGTGTGAACAATTAGATAAACTCGGTATGCATCAAAATAAAAGTCTAATATTAGAATTTCCTAATTGGCTTTCAAAAGATTTATATTCTCATTTTATACGAGGATATTTTGATGGTGATGGAAGTTATTGTTATAAGTATAAATTTGGTAACGGATGGCATGATTTAATATCATTCACATCAACTAATAATTTCTGTGAAAAAGTTAAAGAAATAATCAATACTTATACATCTGCAAAAGGCGGTGGGATTTATGATTGTTCTAGTCATAACGGGATTACTAAAGTATTATCAATATCAGGAAGCAATCAAACAAAAGCAGTACTTGATTGGATGTATAATGATGCTGAGTTATATCTTGAACGAAAATATTTAAAATATCAAAATAGATTTGCTGCGTAAATATAAACAATTCTTGAATAAAGTAACGAATTATTCAAGTAAAATATAGGGTAAATGGACTGACGAAATTTCATCCAGTCTTGACAACCTGACAGCTGCTTGGGTACCAGACTTATATTATGCATACGGAAATGATATGTATACTCTTAATCTTGGTGATACAAGAACTATTATGCATGAACAAAGATTTATGCTTACAAATAATATTTTGGACCCCAAAGTATATCAGGTAACAAAGGTTATTGATCTAAATCCATCTGGAATTATTAAATTATCCATTAAACAGGATGAATTAAATAACAAAACAGATAATATACAACTTCGAATCTGTGATTATTATACAGATTCCGGAGATCAAAAAACAGAAACAATTCAGCATCCACAAATGATGAAAACTGATTCTCATATTCAGTGGATGACATTGAATGATGATGGCGAATTAGAACCTTTAATTGATAAATCACGACAAGCATTATATATAGGAAAGAACTCATATTTCGAATATACTCTTCCTTATTCTGATATGAAATCAGAATGGAATTTACATATAATTGATAAAAATAATGAGTATACTGAAAGAGAAACTTCCTATTATAATGGGTTAATGAAAATTACTGTATTGGATAATGTTTCTATATCTATTAAACCTGGAAAAGCTAAGAGTTTAATTGGTAAACGATTTACTCTTACTGCCACTGACAATAACGGTGACAACATGTCATCTATTATACTGGAGGTGGTTGACGATGATTAGAGATATTTCCAATATAAAAAGAGACCTTGAAGATAAAAAGAATAATGATATTATTTATAAAAAAAATAAACTTCAAAAGATATTTGAGGCAGATCCCGATCTTAATGAAATATTAGGAAAAAAGGATAAAAGACCTTTAAACAAATTTGCAGACAAGGATCATCCTACAGAAAAAGAATTAGAGGAACGGAATCTTATACTGGAATACAATAAGCGTGTTGATAAGAAACAGATTATTCCAATGTTAAAACTTAATGGTATTAATAAGGAAGTTCTAAATTTTATCATGTTTGATATTCATGATTATAATGTACCTGATACTAATGAATCTATTAAAAATCAGATTATAGAAGTTATGTGCTTAGTCCATGAAGATGATGTTGAAACAGAATATGGAATTATGAGAGCTGATTTATTAAGTTATATTGTTAAGGATTTATTATGTTGGACCAATGCATTTGGTAAACAGCTTAAATGTATTGCTGATTACGGTGACATTGTTGACACTCGATATTATTGTAGAACTCTAAAATTTAAAATTGAATGTCCAAATAATATATATGCCGGAAGGAATAATAGGTATGACAACTTCAGAGTTTGAAGTTGATGCTCTTCAATTATATTTTGGAGAACCTTTTAGTATTCCTTCTGAAGCTGCAAATGATATAGTAATTTTACAGCCTACTATAGGTGATATTATTCATGAAGGTGAAAAGAAAGTATATTCTGCGCTTAATACATTAATTGCTAATCCAACAATGTATAGATTGCAATTATGGAAAATGGGTATTGATTGGAATAAACTTTCTGATTTTGATTTATTCTGTATGTTATGCTCAAGTCTTGAGCAAGATTCTACCAAATTACTATTCGGTGATTTGGATTTCCAATTATTTAAATTATATCAAAATACTGATGAAGAAAATAAACCTTTCTTCTATTTATATAATGATGACCAGGACTATCTAATTGATGAATCTACTTATCAAATCCTGGCATTATATCTTAAAACTATGTTCAATATATTCCCCAAAACTGAGAAAGCCAGAGGTAAAGCTACAAAAGAAGCTTTAATTTGGGAAGATCAACAAAATTATGATCTTCATAAAAATGATACTTATAAGTCTACTCTTCTTCCACTCATTTCTTCGTGTCTGAATCATCCCGGTTTTAAATACAAGAAAAATGAATTAAAAGAGGTTGGCATTGTTGAGTTTATGGACAGTGTGCAAAGACTCCAAATTTATGAATCTTCTACTGCTTTATTAAAGGGTATCTACAGTGGATTTATTGACGCTTCAAAAATTAATAAAGATGACTTGAATTTCATGAGAGACCTCTCTCAGAAAAAATAGTCTTTTTATACATTTATCTAGAACACAATTCTAAAAATTCTAAAGGAGGAAAACATAATGGGATTTAATTTAGGTGACATTATTGTTGATAGAGTACAGTATGCATTTGCTGAAGAAAAGAAAAGCGGAACACCATTATATGTACTGACACAGCTTCAGGATGTTTCTGTAAATATTACTGCTGATTCTACAGATGCTGTTGATAATCAGGGTACTCTGATCAAACGTTTCTGGAAAGCAAAATCTGGAGAACTTACAGCTAATAACGCTATGATTAACCTTAACATTGCTGCTGCAGCTGCAGGTGAAGGTTCCGTAACAAATGCTGACGGTACACTGTATATGCCAAAAATCATTACAGCTATTCAAAACAAAGAAAAGAATGCAACAATTAGCCTTGGTGATGCAGCTAATATTGATGAAACTTCTATCAAGGTAAGTGCATTTGGAACAAACGGTACAAAAGGACAGAACTTTACAAAGAATACTGCTGCTGCAGAAGATAAGTTTGCATACTCTGAAGGAACTATTACTCTTCCTACAGTAGATGGAACATTTATTATTAAATTTGACAGAAAAGTTAAAGAAAATGCAGGTGCACGTATTGTAAATAGAGGTGATAAATTCCCATCTACAGTTAAGCTTACTCTTAAAGCCCTTGTTGTAGATCCATGTGAAGTTGACACTCTTCGTGCTGCTTATATTGTTATTCCATCATTCCAGGTATCTCCTGAATTAGAGATTTCTCTGACAACCGATGGTCAGTTACAGTATAGCGGTTCTATGCAGATGGATTGAAAATGCAGTAGTCCATGTAAAATAGGTTAAATTGCGGGAAACTCCCCATAATCCTAACTTGCTACAACGTAATCGGAAACGATAAGCGTGAATGCGGTATATGTTCAAAACATAACAGTCGAAAGATAGAAACCATAAAAAATAGTTAGGCTAGGGATAACCGAGTGTGCAAGTCACTCAGACGCAGCGAAATTTCCTTAACAGATAAAGCTGATGGAAAACGTTCAGAGACTATAATCCTACATTGATTGTATAGTCCAATCCCCTAATAAATATCGGGAAACCGAGGGTATTTGGTAATTATGTACTGCTCTACCGACAAAGCTCTGTATGAAATTTACTATGCAGAGGATGACGAAAACGAAGAAAAAGAATAATTCTTTTCCTTTCAGGCTTTATAAGTGTCAAAGCTTATAAAGCTTTTTATGATAGATAGATTTGGAGTAATTAACCAGATTGAGAAGTGAGGTTTCCTGACCTCACTTCTATCATTTTAGATTTCAGGATTTTATTTACAGGAGAATAAATTATGGAAATAAAAATGAATTTTAAGCAATGGTGTTTGGAAAATAATCGTACTGATATTTTAGATAGATGGGATTACGATTTGAATGCTAAAACACCAGATAAAATAAGTTATAAGACAAATAAAAAATTTTATTTTAAATGTCCATGTGGGAAACATGAAAGTCAATTACAAAGTATTCAATATTTACCTGCTGGTAAACAAAAGAATTTAATTTGTACAAAATGTAATAGTTTTGCTCAATATATTATAGATCAATATTCAGAACAATATTTAAATCAAATTTGGTCATCTGATAATATGATTGATCCTTGGAACATTACATATAAATCATAAAAGAAAGCAATTTTTATATGTCAAAATAATCCAGAACATATTTATGAAATGAAAATTTCTTATTTTACAAAGGGATCTAAATGTCCTTTGTGTAAAAAGGAAGAAGAGTTTAATAATTCATTAGGTAATACTAATAAATGGATATTTGATGTTTGGTCAGACAAAAATGATAAAACACCTTATGATTATTCGAAGTGTACGACTAAAAAAGTATGGTGGAAATGTCATAAAGGAATACATCCCGATTATGAAAGAAGTATAAATGCTTCAAGTTTATCTAGCTTTAAATGTCCAGAATGTATGATTCATAAGAGGTCTTATAATTTCGAAGATTTAACCGGAAAGAAATTTGGTGAACTAGAAGTATTATATCATGATAAAGAAAAATCAAGAATTAAATCAAATACATATTGGATTTGCAAATGTTCTTGTGGAGCAATTATTTCTGCATATTCAGCAGCATTAAAAGATGGAAGACAAAAAACTTGTGGAAATAATACTATTCATCATTCTGGCGAAAATGGAACAAATTGGAAAGGTGGTATTACTCCAATTAACATTCAAAAAAGAACTTTAAAAGAATATAAAGATTGGAGACAGCAAGTTTATAAAAAAGATTATTTTACTTGTCAATGTTGCGGAAAGACAATTAAAGAAATTGAATTACATGCTCATCATATATTAAATATGTCACAATATGATGATATAAAATATTCTGTTAATAACGGAATTTCATTATGTAAGAGTTGTCATTATACTACTATCCCAGACTCATTTCATAATATTTATGGTACTAAAAATAATACACCAGAACAATTAGAGGAATTTATAAATAATAAACGAAAGCAATTAGGTATTAATATACCTTTTTCTATAAAAGAATACCAAAATACCAATTTAATTAAGGAGGCGGTATAAATATGGTAAGAAACAATAAAACATGTATTTTATGCGGAAATAAATATTCTTATTGCAGTGGCTGCGCTGAATTTGATCATCTGCCTCGTTGGATGGAATGTTATTGCAGCGAAAACTGTAAAGATATTTTTAATATTTTATCAAGTTATAATATGAATCACAAAACAAAAGAGGAAGCGAAAGCACTTCTTGAAAAATGTGATTTAACAATGACTGATACTTACAGTGAATTTAATAAAAATTGTATCAATTCTATTATGACTGATAAAATTTCAACTCTAGATGAAACTACTGCTGATGAAACAATTAAACCAGTTGCTACAGCAGGTCAGATTACTACAGTTGGAGAACCAATTATGAATACTCCAGAACCACTTCCGGAAACTACAGTTACAGTTGATGAATCTATTATTGAAACAAATAAAGTTTCCGATCCGGTTATGGGTGACACTACTGTTAAACAGTCTAAACGTATGAAATATACAAAAAAGAAGTAATTAATTTGAATTTTGAATGGTGATTTTTTTATAAGGGTATAACTCACCGTTCGAGTTATACCCTTTTTTCACCTTGGAGAACAGGGAATATGGACAAAAAAGATAATATTATACAGCCGAATTTAAGATATCGGCCTTATATAGCTGACGAAGTAATTCGAATTGTAAATCCTAAACAGAGGGATTTATATATAAAACATAATGTTTATCCAGTAGACATTTATCCAAGCGTTGATAAAGATGGTAAAGATATTACTGTTTATATATTTTTAAAAGAAGAAACTCAAGACCTTTATCAAAAATGGCTTGATCATACATTGGAGTAGATTATGGAAAACATTGAAAAAGTACTAGAAAAACAAGAATTAAGATACGTATTAGGCACTGCTGTTTCTGGCAAACCTATGTATTTGAAAAAGAAATTACAGAAAATTGAATATTCGTTTACTACTAACATAACTGATGCCACAAAAGCACATTCAAGTAAAATAGCCAGAATGATGCTGGATAATTATATTCGTGATACCGGAGATACTGGTTCTGAACTGGTGATTATTCCATTGGTGATTAGTTATGAGTTAGTGAAAGTACTATAGATATTAAAGGTTATAAATTTGTATTGTAAATATTTTCAAGGTATCCTAACTTAGCATTACTCAGATACCTCTTGTTGCTCCTTTTACTCCTACATCTCATCTACTATTTCTTATAGAACGAGAATTTGATTTTTATACCATTCTTTAAGCTGTAATTGAAGCTAAGATTCTTAATGTTGTTGATATTACGAAATAGAACAACGCTAAAAACAAAAACAAGCACAAGAATGATAAAACATATAAATGCTAAAATTGCCACATCTATACACCACCTTTGTGTAGGAACAGCATAACTTTTACAAGTTAAATATGTAGTATATGAAATCTAAAGACCGTAATGCGCTGCTACAGTCACATACATATTCGCTTTATAGTATAGAAGATTTTATATAGGATTACAATACAATTTATAACCTTTATTTATAAAGGAAGAAAAAGGATTAATGAATAATAATCAAACATTGAAATTAACCGTCAAAGACTTTGTTTCAGTCAATCATTATTTAGCATATCGAACTGTTACTAAGAATGGTCGTGCTATGGCAATGAGTTATAAAACTGCTGAAGCAAAGAAATTTCAAAAAGATTTTATTGAATATGTAAAAAAACAAGCAACCGAACAAGGCTGGATAACCGATCTGGATCCGATGCAGCACTACTATGTAGATGCTGTTTTTTATTTTCCTAGAATTGATATGGATACGAATAATTATTGGAAAGTAGCCTTTGATGCTATTACTGATTCCGGAATTGTATGGGTTGATGATAACATGGCCTGCGAACGTGTTGTAAAAATTTTATATGATTCAGAAAATCCAAGAATTGAATATACGATTTATAAAACAGACTTTACTGGTATTTTTGACAGCCAGGAAGATTTAGATAAATTTGAGAATAAATGCAAATCATGTAAGAGATATAAAAGAAACTGCTCTCTTCTACGTAAGGCCAAAGAAGGCAGAGTCCAGGAAGAGATTCAAGATATGGTTTGTTACAAATATAAGGAATAGAGGGATTTTGTTATGAGTGAAAATAAAAAAGTTACCGTAGAAGAATTTGTAAAAAAATATAACCAATTTAGCTCAACAGAACTGAAATCTAATTATGTAAAATCAATTGTTGATGAAAATAAATATGTTGATTATTTAGTAAAGGTAAAATATGCACAGGATATTATTTCTATCTCATGTTTAGATGAAAATGGAAACATTAAATTAAATTCTCCTAAGAGATATTCTTTATATATTTATACAATTATTAATTTGTATACATATATTGAAATTCCAAAGAATAAATGGAATGAATGTTTAGATTTGTTAGAAAAAAATAATTTACTTGAAGTAATAATGACTGCTATTTCAAAAGCTGAAATTAAAAGATTTGATACTGTATTGAAGATGTGCCAAGACGATTTAATGGTTAATAATTATGAAATTCAAGGTTATATCAGTAGAAACATTGAGAATATTAAAGAAACAGCTTTAATTACATGTGAACCAATTATTACTTCTCTTTCTAAGAAAGTAGATGAATTAACAAAAGAAGATTTAACAGAAATTGTAAAAGCATTAGTTAAATAAAGGAAGGGATTTTATGGCTGGAATAGTGGATAACACTGCTGCTTTGCGTTCTGATATAAAATTATTTTTAAAAACGGTTGCTATTGCATATGGTAAAGCAGCAGCTGATGCAGGTCCAAAAGTTGCAAAGCAAGCTATTGAAATGTTTTATTCTTCGTATGGCCCATATATATATCGAAGAACGGACAACTTAAAAAATAATTCATATGAAAGATACTATAAAAATAATGGATCTGTAGTTTATGGTGGAGTTCGTATTTCCAGCGATAAGATGTCTGAATATCAATATGGAACATGGAGTGCGGCTACTGTTGCCTCACGTACTTGGGCAGGAGGTGCTCATGGTAATGTTTATACATTTCCACCATTAAGTATGGCTCAAATGCAATTGGCTAGTTTATCTGCCGCAATAGAAGCTCAAGCTATTGCAGTTGGGAAAAGCCAAGGCTATGCTACTTTAAAATTTTAGTATTATGAGTGAGGTGATTATTAATGGCAGAAGTCGCTAAAGTACTTCTTTCTCTAGCATATCAAGATAATTCTGGTGAAATTTCTAGTCAAGTCAAACAAAGTGCAGAAAAAATATCTAAGAATGCCGGAGATATTGATTTAAAATTAAAAGACCCTGATATGAAAGGATTTGCACAAAAAATCCAATCCGGAATGGGACAAATTAATAAATTAGTTGGTAAAAATGGCAAATTAAGCAATGTTAAAAACATATCTTCTCAAATGGAAGATTTATATAAAGCATTTTCTGATTCTGAAGATCCGAAGAAATGGGCTGATAGTGTAGACAAAACTTATAAAAAGTTAAACAAACTATCACATGTCAAAAATACTGGTTTATTAGAAAATTTTCAACCACACGATTTAAAAAAAGCAATTGAAAATTATGAGGATCTTGAGGAAAAACAGTCTGCATATAATTCTGCAAGACAAACTGCTGCTGATAAATTTGTATCTATACCAGATAAGAATTTATCTGAAATACTTCATGATTTGCAGCTTTCAAGTAAAAGTAAAGTAAAAAACAAAGCTTTTTTAACAGAAATTAGTAGTAAAGAAAATCTTGAAAAAATGGCACAATCATTTGGAATTGATAGCACAAATGGTAATGCTATGAAACAAATTAAAAGATATGCTTTACAAATGGCTTCTCAACAGTTACTTACCGAAGAAAAAGGAAAATTAAAGCTTGATACTCCTGATAGTATATTAAGATCTAGTGAAATAACTAAACAGTTAATGTCATTAAGAAGTGGTATTACTAGAAGTGAGTCCGTTTTAGTAGATAAATATAGTGCTCAAAATTTAACTCCTTATAAATCCAATGGATTTACTGAGAAAATTTTAGAGCAAGAACTTAATAGTTTAAAAAGCAATTATATTAAAACTTCTGTTGAAAAAAAATTAAAAGAATTTGAAGATGCCCAAGATATTGCTGAAAAACATATTATTGAGACGGCTAAAAAAAGAAATACCATTCAACAAGAAAAAAATGAAAAAGCTGTTGCTGAGGCAGAAGAAAGACAACAAAAACGAAGAGATAAAGTAAATAAAAGGCGTGGAACCGATAATTTATCTAATGGGTCTGGTAATGGAACAGGAAATGGTTCCGATAACTCTTATACTTCTTCTACATCAGATAGTCAAATAGAAAAAGATGCTGAGGATATTTGGAAGGAATCTTATGAAAAGATTAAATCTAAATATTCTGATAAAGTAAATAAATATGCTATTAGTGAAGACGAAGCCATTGAAAGACTTTCTAAGCTTCAAAAGAAAGCAAAAGATCCAGATGCATTAACGAATAATGATCTTGAAGAATTTTTAGGTATAAATAGTAGATTAAATACACTTAACGAACATGGTAAACTAAAAAATATTGATGCAATTAATAATCTAAATGATTTGTATGATATATTTGATAAAGAATACTTTTTCCCTCTTACGGATTCTCAAGAAAAATTTGAAAAAGAATTAGATGCAATGAACGCAGATCAATTATCTGCCATGGAAGAAATCAAAAAAACTAGAGAAGCTCAAAAAAAAACTTCTGAATCATCTAAATCTGAAAGATCTTCTACTGAAAAAGAAAAAACTTCTACAGATACATCTACTTCCAACGATTCATTTTCTCATACTGCCGAAGAAGTCGCTCAATTAAAAGAACAAATTACTCAGTTACAGACAGCTGTTTCTGACCTGAATACAGCCTTGATGGAGCTTGATGGTTCTGCTTTTTCTCAAATGAAAAAAGAAACTGCAGATATGCAGAAATCATTAGAGGAAACTCTTGATAAATTAGCTAAAATAAAAGAAGCAAATAATAAAAAAAGTCAAAGTGGTCCAACTGATGAATCTGTAAAAAAAAATGTTGACCGTGCGGATAGATATGGCACTTTAAGTACAGTTGATACAATTTCAGAATTTCATAAAAAATTTAAAAATACTGATGCTTATAAGAAAAATGGAAGTAAAATTGAAGAACGAGCTATTGGAATAAAGCAAGGTAAACAAATTGGCGAAGAAGTTGCTATGTCCAGTAGTACTGGTGCTGTTGGAATAAACAGCATAACAAAAAATAATCCAGATTCTATTTTGCATACTCATCCATATGATAGCAAAACTGATAATCTTAGATTTAGTGATGCTGATATTCAAGAATTAGTTGATGGTACATTTCAAAGGGCATTTTTAGTTTGTGGTGATGAATTAGCCACAATGGATATGTCTAGTGTAAAACCTAGAGAATTTAAAAATTTAAGAGATGATATTCTTAATATTTATCAGGCAGTATGTGCTCGTTATGGTGCAGAAATTAAGGATGGATCTATTGGTGGACTAGACACTATTCCTGCAGAATATCAAGATGAAGCTACAAAAGCAATAAATACATTATTAAAAAGTAGATTACAAAGAAATGGTGGAGATTTACTTTTTGATAAAATTATAAATGATAGTGAGCATGGAAATTTACTGGATGCTATTGATGATGATAAACTAACAGATTTTACAGATCGAAGAAATCAGCATGAAAAGAAAGTATTAGATCAATTTGTTGATGCTGCTGTTGCTGTTAATCCGGCCGAACGTTTTAAAAATCTTCAAGAAAAATATCCAATTGCTGAAAGAGCTAAATATAGTGATAACACTGATTCTTCTAATGAACAAGTTGCTGCTATTCAACAGCAATTAGAACAACGTCAAGCAGAATTTCAAAAATTAAATGAACGATTTTCTCAGTTGGAATCTCAGCTACAACAGTCTGAAACTGAAAAAGAAAAATTATCCCAGGAACTTGCTCAAAAACAAGAACAGGAAAAAGCAGCACAGGCTGAGAAGGCTAAACAAAAAGTTGAATCAGAACAATTAGCTCAGACAAGAATTGACGCTGATACAACTGAACCAATTAAGTCTGATAATGTAGAATCTTCTGAGATATCTGAGATGACAGCTTTACAGGAAGCTGTAACTTCTGTTACTGCTGCTGTTAATAGTAAAACAGAAGCCTTCGAAAAAGAATCTTCTACTGTTTCATCTTCTGTTGTATCTGAAGTTTCAGAACTGGAAAATCTTAAAGATGCTGTTGATAATGTATCAAAAGCTAAAGAAGAAGCTGCTCAAAAAGAGGAAGAAATAAATCAGAAGAAAAAAGATGCTGAAGCCGAAGCAGAACAAGCGGCTAAAAAAAAAGAAGCTGAGGCAAAAGCTGATAGTAAAAAAAAAGATCAATCAGATTCAAAATCTCAACAAGAGAAAACATCTGGAAATTCTACTTCACATAAAAAAGAAGAATCTACAGAATCTCCTAAAGTTTCTGATATTCCAAGTACATATGTAAAAAATATTGATAAAGCATTTGATGAGGCTACGGCAATAAATGATTCTTTAAAAAAATCTGAATCTTTAAAATCTAATATCATATCTCAATTTGCAAGTATGCCGCCCGTATCCGAAGGTGCTACTTCTCAAATAGAAACTCTTAATAGTCAATTAAAATCCGGTCAGATTAGTGTAAAAAAATATAATTCTGAAATTTCAAAATTATCTTCTTCTTTAAAACATGTAGATGATTATGCTGATAATGCTGATAATGCCATTGAAAAAATGACTCAAAAAGCAATGGAGCTTAGTAATGGTAAAGCTTTAATTACATCATCTATTAAAAAAGATGCTCAAGGTAATGATATTGCTAAATTAGTTGCTTCTTGGGAAGGTAATAAACTCACCGGAACATTTAGTGATGTAACAAAAGGAGTTTCATATCTTACACAACAAACACAAACTTCCACTACTGCTGTCGGACAGTTTTTTGACGGATTAAAACAAAGATGGACGAGTTTAGGTCAGTATCTTCTTTCATTTGGTGGATTTTATCAAGTATTTGATGTATTAAAAGATGGTTTTAATATTATTCATGATCTCGATGATGCTCTTACTGAAATGAATAAAGTAAGTGACGAACCTCTTGATAAATTAAAATCTTATCAAAAAGAAAGTTTTGATATTGCAAATGATATCGGTACTACAGGTACTCAAATCCAAAATAGTACTGCTGACTTTTTAAGACTTGGCGAATCATTTGATGATGCAAAAGAGTCTGCGAAAGCTGCAAACATTCTTTTCAATGTATCAGAATTCTCAAGTATAGATGAAGCTACTGAAAGCCTTATTGCAATGAGTTCAGCTTATAAAGATATGGATAAAATGGATATTGATGATAAGCTAAACAATGTAGGTAATAATTTCTCAATTAGTACTGATGGACTTGCTACTGCACTTCAGAAATCTGCTTCTGCATTAACAACTGCAGGTAACGATATTGATAAATCAATTGCTTTAATTACTGCAGGTAATGCTGTTGTTCAGGATCCAGATTCTGTAGGAGCAGGTATTAGAACAATTGCATTAAGATTAACTGGTACTGAAGAAGCCAAGAAAGAACTTGAAGAAACTGGTGAAGATACATCAGATTTTATTGTTCAAACAGCTTCTAAAGTAAATGATTCTTTTAAAGCTTTTACAGGTGTTGCGTCAAATAACTTTAAAGGAATTAGCTTATTAGATGAAAACGGAAATCTTCGTGATACTTATGATGTATTACAAGATGTAGCTGATATTTATGATGAAATAGTCGAAACTGATAAAAAATACGGAACTAATCATCTGAATGGTTTGCTAGAATTAATGGCTGGTAAGAATCGTGCGAATATTGCTGCTTCTATTATTCAGAATGGTGATATGTTAAAAGATGTTTATGAGACATCTCAAAATTCTGAAGGTTCTGCATTAGAAGAAAATCAAAAGCAGCTTGATTCTATTTCAGGTCATTTAGATCAGCTTAAAAATAAATGGCAACAAGTATGGGCAGGAACAGCTAGTAGAAATCAAGTAAATTTTGTACTTGATGGTCTTAAAGGTGTTCTTGAAATTGTTAATAAAATCGGTTTAGTCCCTTCCGCTTTAATGGCTGGATTTGGACTTAAAGGTGCCGCAAATAAAATTCAAGGAAAACAAGGTATCTTTTCAGGACTCTTTGGTTGGCCCAAAATCCAGGGCTACGCTTAACCTATTAAGCAGGCCATCTATTATAAAGAAACTTATATAATGGCATAAGTTTTCAATATAGTGGACGTAAGAGTATAAAATGGGAATAATTCGTTGAAATCACTATTCTGTTTTAAACAGTGAATCGGATGAAATAAAAGTATGTAATTACATATTCCGTGATAACGCACGAGCCAACATAGTCAACGTATAGTAATATGCGAAACAAATAATTGAGAAAGTATATGAATGACTATGAGGAGTAGAGAGACTACCCTTCCCAGGAGTATATATATGCCATAATATATATGCTTTTAATGAATAGTCCATAGGTTAATATAGTAATATATTACTCGGCACTTCTCTTCTGCCGTTTTCTAGTGAAGAGAAAATATAGTGATGAAATCCACTCAGTACTACTCTTCTGCTGTGAATGAAGAGAAAAGAGATTGAATATATATATTAATGGTGTTATAATATAAGTGAAATAAGGAATAATATATTAGCAGAAAGGAATGATATTATGATGACTAAATCCAAACCTATAACCGGAACTTTTGTAGTAGATCCTCGTAAAACTAAAGAATTCTTAACTGCTAAAGTTCATACCGCCAATGATGCTATAAATAGAATTGAACGAAGGAAAATTAAACTAAAATAGTATGGAAAATGAGTCAAAATATTTATACGGTGAAGAAATTGAATATGATCATGATTTATTAAAGCTTGAAGATTTCAAATCACTTCAAGCTTTTTCATGTGGAAATGAAAAATTAGATAATTATTTTCATCATGAATTAATCCGTAATGACCATATTGATACAGAGGATGGCCTCCCTTTTAAAGTATGGAATAAAAATACTAATGAAATTATAGCGATATTTTCATTAGCATCATCCGGTATACTAGCAGAAATAAGTAACTACACTCATATTTTCCCTGCGATAAAAATCGATGTTTTTGCAGTTGATATTCATTACCAGAAATTACATATGGATAAATATTCTAAAACCGATCCAGATCCCAATTATCATTGTTATTTAAGTGATGACATTTTATCAAAAGTAATTCAACGATGTAAAAATATTTCGGAAAAGGAAGCTATAGCAAAATACATAGTATTATATGCTGATAAAAAAGCGAAACGTTTTTATGAAAGAAATTTATTTAACGATTTCTCAGAATTTATGAAAAAAGAAAATAATATGGAAATTTCTAAAAATGATCCTATGTATTTAAGGCTGAGATAACCATTTTTAGAGACATACCACCCAGCATGTCTCTTTTCTTATATATCCTATTATAATTCCAGACCTTCTATTGATATGTTACACAGCCAATAATTAAATACCGTTTCGTTCTACCATATTCTTCTGATTCAGTTTGTGCAAAAAGGGTATAGATATTTTCAAAAGGTTTGCAAACTTGTTTTTGAGTTGAACTTTTATATATATACTCAGGACATAAGTTTCTTTTATATTTATCTAGTTCTTTACTAAAACTATTATAGAACTTCTGATTTTTAAGTTCTATATCATGGTCTAATACACGTTTTAAATCTGACATTGTAATAGAATGTTTTGTCTGGCAATATTTGCCAGGAAGAAGATCTTGGATAATAATAATTTCACATACTCCCATATTAAGAATCAAAAATGGTTTACATGAATTATAAAACTCTGAAAATACGTAGCGTGTACTTCCATATGAACTTTTCTTTATACAATTTTCAGAAGTGACTGCTAATGATAAATTTGCAATATTTTTCTGCAATGCTTTCATATAGATTTCATCAGCAGTTCTATATTTATTCCATTTTTCTCGTGAAGATAATACTAATTCTTGAAGATCATTTGGAAGATTCGGATCTATATCTCCACAAAATCCTATATTAAGACTTATATAATTCAAATTATATATTGATGCGTTTCTATTATAACGTAGAATTTCTTTTCGAAGTTCTTCATCGCCAGTTTGATAATCTTTCCAAAGATCTTTCGATTTTTCTTTTAATTTCAGAACATCTGGAGTATTGATTTTATCCCATAATGATTGCTTGATTTGATTTTGAGATTTCATTAATTCCAAAGTCTTTTTTATTCTTTCTTCTTCATTTGGATTATAATATACCATAATTATCTTAACCTCATTTTGAACCAGGCCACCACTACTTATATCCACAATTTTATTAGAATTGAGGTGATTTAATTGAATACACAAAAAGAACAAGTGTCTACCATTTATTCAGACAGTATGCCTGTAACTGAAACAAACACAGAAGAACTTTGTAAATATATATTCACTCAATGTTTTATACCGGCTACTTTAACAAATACAGATTGTCAAGGCCGAAAACATGACATAAACGAATAATTATATCGGTCGTAAAATCAGGAGTTAAAACTATTCCGTTATTAGTTGTTCAAGAGTTCTTGTAATATTGAATTCACGTCAAAGTTTTCCAGGATATTTTCAGCAATTCTTCTATTATGTGAAGCAATATGTTCTTTAATAGTACATGAAAACTCGTTTTGGAGTTTTAGTAAAATATTGTAATCATACTCTGTATTATTCAAGATATAATCTGTTATCTTTTTAAAAATATTTATGAATTCAGGAGCTATATCTTTATATTCATAAATATAATTTATCCCATTCTTTTTTAAAGATAAAAGATAACCAATAAAATAATACAATTCTTTAAAATCAAATCCAAGATTACTTGGAGTAATCTTTCCGGAAGGAGAAGTAAATTCTGTTATAACATGTTTTAATGTTTGGTCCATAAAGGATTGCAAAGTTAATTCTCCACGATGAATAACGGTTTTACTCAAATCATATGGACGGCTTTGTGTTAATAATATAGTATTCATCTGTATTTCTGACGCATGAACTTCGGAATATATCTCCATAATATCCTCAAATAAATCAGCGTCATACTCAACAAAAATAGTAGAATCATACATATGAGTAAATTCATGATATAAAATCTGCTGTATAAACCTCTCATTTTGATCAAATAATTCTGTGTCAATTTTTAAATCATATTGTTTATCAAACATTCTTTTAGTGTCAAAATGACCCCAAGCTCCTATATTAACAAGTTCTATGCTATTAATTTTAGGAGTGACATAATATTCAGAATTATATTTTTCTAAATATTCGTATATCGTTTTCTTTATTTTTCTTATATTCATTATTCCCTCTTGAAAGTGAGCTGATCAACATGTTATACCTTACACCAATACCAAAATACAAAAATATACTAGAAACAATCTACTGGTGGCAATTTGAAAAAGAGCAAGAAAAATTACAGCAAATTATTGATTCTCGTTTAAAGAATTCTGGAATTCCAAAAATGCGTTATACATATGATCGATAAAGCAATTAAGTGACTACTTCTTCCCCGGTTTCCACTTATGTCCACAATTCTGACATACATTCATAGGAGTTCCAGATCCTAAAAATCCGGTCCAAAATGAATAGCCTCTTGTTGTTGTTCCGATGGATGTTGAGTTGCAGCGAGGACAATGAGGTTTATTGAGATCTTTTAATTTTTCTCTTAAATCTTCTCCGGTGTATTCTTTAGGTTTTACCAAGTCATATTTATATGGATTTCCTGTTGGAATGAATTCTGGAGATGGAACACATTTATATCTGCGAATATAATTTATAAGTTCATTTTTGTCTAAACCGCTTTTCATAGACATAATAGTTTTTTCAATAATATTCCTTGCTTCACTTCTTTGATCATAACTAAAATTTATCTCACATTTATCAATCGAATTAATATATTCTACCAACTCTGTTAAATCATATTCTCTTCCATTATAAACACAAATATTTTTTTTAGACTTTAAAGGAAATCCACAATGGATACATTTATCACTTTGATCAGATATTTTTTTGCCACATTCAGGGCAATCAATTAATGCCATAAATATCATCCTTTCATATTATATTAAAGTAGATAGAAACTACTCTAAGTATAACGTAAGCTGCTTAAACTATCAAGTGTTGACAGTTCTGTCTCTAATATGGCACTTGGCATGAAAGGAAAAGATGAAGAAGGATTAAAAGGTGTCCTTAACTCATTAAAAGAAAATGGCGCAGATGCTAAAGATGTAGGTAAAGCTTTAAATTTAGCTGGTTTTAGTAAAGAAGCTGCAAAAACTGCTGTTGTTGGTAGTGATTTATCTGATTCTATAGATACAGTAGTTACTGGTTTTGATGCAATGGCTACAGCTACAACAGGTATTAAAGGTAAGTTTAATACCATGAAAGACGGTGCCGAAAAACTTGGAAAAGCATTGAAGACCAAAGTTGCAACAGGTGCAAAGAGTGCCTGGGGAGTATTAAAAAAAATAGGTGGTATCAATCCATTATTGACAGCTGGTGTTGCTGCTGCTGGTATTGGGTTTGGTGCTTATAAGCTATATCAAGCCCATAAAGACAACAGGCTTCAAGATGCATCTGAAGACGCTGATAAATGGCAATCCAAGAATAAAAATTTATCAGAACAAATTACACAGTATGATTCTCTTAAATCTCAACTTGATGCAGGTACTGCTTCTGCTCAAGAAGAATATAATATTCGTTCACAAATTCTTGAAATTCAGAATGAAATAACAAATGCATATGGAGATCAAGCCGCTGGCATTGATCTTGTAAATGGTAGTCTTGATGAGCAAAAAGCTAAATTGGAAGAAATTCGTCAGGAAAAAGCTGATGAATTTATAAGAGATAATAGTTCAGGTTTATTCTCAAATCCAATCAAAGATGCTAAAAAGGCAATGGAGACCGAGAAAAATAATCACATTGCTGATAGTATTGGAGAAGGTACTAAGCAGTACACTTTATTGCAGAAAGCTATTAATCGTACTAATCAAAAGCTTAAAGAACAAGGTTTTACTGGTGGTTCATTAGGATTAGAGAAAAATGGTATTAATGGAACATATTCTCTTGATTATAAAGGAAATGCTGAAAATAGTAAAACAGTTCAAACCGCTTTACAGAAAGATCTTAAAGAACTTGCACAAGACAATGATTCTACAGAATTATTTGAAGATATCCAAGCAAATATTGATGATAACATTCGCTCTGCTGATAAAACCATAGATAAATATGGTGACTTCTATAAGCAGGTAAGGGAAGCCGAATTAATTAATGATACTACTAAATATGGTAAGAATAAAAAAGGCACTGGAGGAAAAATTGCCACAGAATGGCTTTCTGAGTATGAAGATGCAGTAAATAAATATAACGAAGCGTTTTCATCTGGTGAACAAGAAACTATTGATTCAGCCAAAAAAAGTTATGATGATTTTTATTCAAAATTGCCAAAAGACCTCAAAGAAAAATATGCTCCAGAAATTAAAGAAATAACAGATGGTCTTGATACTGAAGCAATAAATAAAAATGATTTTGTTCAGGCTTTAAAAGGCACTGATCAATATGCCAAAGGCTTTACTAAAACAGCTCAGGAGTTAAAGAAATTAAATCTTACAGAAGACGATGTTTACGGAATTTTTAATTCAACTGATATGAAAGATTCTGTAACTAAAGGAAGATTGGTTGCTTTAAGAGGTATTGCGGAACAATTAGGCATTATTGATGACATATCATCAAGTGAATCTATACAAAAATTTATCCAGGCTTTAGGCGATGCTGATATCATTACAGCATCAGATCACATTGACACTTCTGCTCTCTCAGCAGAACAGCTTGCTACAAAAGTTGAATCTGCTCAAACAGCATTATCTAATATCAATTCAGTTATCTCCGCATCAAATTCTGATTCCGGAAAGGTACTTTTTCCGTAAT
>JABLTO010147898.1_pt1 | contig 30546 bp, 26 predicted proteins | sample 7160091 | NCBI WGS metagenome assembly JABLTO01 (sample SAMN14651225, study PRJNA627086) | human gut metagenome | isolation source: feces | host: Homo sapiens
CGCTTTTTTCGCAGCATGGCGCAAAAAGACTTACTTTTAAGCGATGCTTGCTTGCCTTTTTGTGGGCACAGTTTGCTTTTCTTTTGCAGGCGTTTTCTTTTTCAAATAAAAAGAAAATGTCGAAATGCGGGTAGTATATATCGTTTGATTATGGTGTGTAGCGAAGGTAGAAACCAATTAGCAACAATTCAGCCTTACTATAACTTTGTATCGGCTTCGCCGATATCGGACAGCCGCAAGGGCTGTCCCTACGAAGTACGCGGTCTAAAATTTGTGCGGATTTTGAAAGGCGAACGAAGTTCGCCCCCTACGGTCTGCAAAACGGGCTTTTCCGAAGATTTCGTGCCGCTCACGCGGCAGCGGTGCGTCGAGTCGCCGCACCCTACAAGCTACATATCAATAAAATTGTGCGGATTTCGCGACAAATCCCTGTTTGCCGAACCGATAAAAAGGAGCCGTCATTTTTGACAGCTCCTATACATTAATATATATTATATTATCTCTCGTCGGTCAGCGTTGCCGCCATGACAGCCTTTATCGTGTGCATGCGGTTCTCCGCCTCGGCAAAAACAACGGACTGTGCGCTCTCGAACACCTCGTCAGTGACCTCCATCGAGTCGCGCCCGAACTTTTCGCCCATCTCTTTGCCTATTGTCGTTTTCATGTCGTGATAAGAGGGCAGGCAGTGCATGAACACAGCGTTCGGCGATGCCTTTGCCATGAGCTCGGAGTTGACTTGATAGGGCGCGAGGTCATTTATGCGCTCCTCCCAGACTTCAACAGGCTCACCCATCGAGACCCACACGTCGGTGTATATCACATCGGCGTTTTTTACTGCCTCGTCGGGGCTTTCGCAGAATTTTATCTCAGCGCCGGTCTGTGCGGCAATCTCCATGCAGGTGTCAATAAGCGCCTTGTCTGGGAAATATTTCTTCGGCGCGCAGGCGGTGAAGTTCATGCCCATCTTCGCACAGCCGACCATGAGCGAATTGCCCATGTTGTATCTGGCGTCGCCCATGTAGACGAAGTTGATGCCTTTGAGGTGCCCGAACTGCTCTTTTATCGTCAGAAAATCCGCGAGGATCTGCGTCGGGTGGAACTCGTTCGTCAGACCGTTCCAGACGGGGACGGTCGCATACTGCGCGAGCTCCTCGACTATCGACTGGCCGAATCCGCGGTATTCAATGCCGTCATATATGCCCGAGAGCACGCGCGCCGTGTCGGCGATGCTCTCTTTTTTGCCTATCTGCGAGCCGGAGGGGTCGAGATAAGTCGTGCCCATGCCGAGGTCGCGCGCCGCGACTTCGAAGCTGCACCTTGTCCTTGTGCTCGTCTTTTCGAATATCAGCGCAACATTCTTGCCGTCGCATATTTTGTGCGGTATGCCCGCCTTCTTCTTCGCCTTGAGAGAGGCGGCGAAGTCGATAAGATATTCAATCTCTTCGGGAGTGAAATCCAAAAGTTTCAAAAAATCTCTGTCTTTGAATGTCATGTTCAAGCCTCCTTGTCTGCACAGACTTCTTTTATAACGCCGACTGCCTGTTCGAGCAGCTCCATGGGAATGTTGAGCGCCGGGAGCAGTCTGACCTTGTCTTTCGCTTTGATAACGAGAACGCCTTTCTTTATGCAGGCGTTTATGACCTCGGAGGCGTCCTTTTCGGTCTTTATGCCGATCATCAGTCCGAGTCCGGTTACTTCTTTTATACCCGGCGCGCCGCTGAGTTCCGAAAATATATATTCCGACCTCTCACGGACTCCGGCGAGAGTCTTTTCATCGAGCCTCGAAAGAATATTTATCGCGCCGGCGCAGCATATCGGGTTGCCGCCGAAAGTGGAACCGTGGGAGCCGGGGGTGAGAACATCCTTTGTCTTTTCGCTGAACAGCGTAGCGCCGAGCGGCAGACCGCCCGCGAGTCCCTTTGCGGTCGATACGATGTCGGGGAATATGCCGTAGTTCATGTAGCTGTAGAGCTTGCCGCTTCTGCCGTTGCCTGTCTGAACCTCGTCGCAGATGAGCAGAATGTCGCGCTCGCGGCAGATTCTTTCGAGCGATTGGAGATAGTCTTTGTCGAGCGGCATGACGCCGCCCTCGCCCTGAACGACTTCAAGCATGACCGCGGCGCAGCGATTTTCAAAGAGAACTTTTTCAATCTTCTCGATATCATTTGGCTCAACATAGATAAATCCCTCAGTCAGCGGCAGAAAATCCTTGTGGAACACATCCTGCCCCGTTGCGGCGAGGGTGGTTATCGTCCTGCCGTGGAAGCTGTTTTTCAGTGTAACTATGTTGTAGCAGTCCGCGCCGTGCTTCTCTGCGGCGTATTTTCTCGCTGCCTTTATCGCGCATTCGTTGGCCTCCGCGCCGGAGTTCGAGAAGAAAACTTTTTTCATGCCCGTGCGGTCGCAGAGCATCTGCGCGAGCTTCACGCAAGGCTCTGTGTAGTAGAGGTTCGACATGTGCTGAATTTTGCCCGCCTGCTCGGTTATCGATTTTATCCATTCGTCGTCGGCTATGCCGAAGGTGTTGACCGCTATGCCCGAGGACAGATCGGTGTATATCTTCCCCGCGTCGTCCCAGACCACGGAGCCCTTGCCGCCCTCGATGGTCAGCGGGAACCTCGCATAAGTTCCGGCTATGTATTCCTTGTCCTGCTGCTGTAATATATCCATTATATCTCCTTTTATGCCGTGAACATCGTGCCCATGCCTTCGTCTGTCAGCATTTCTATAAGTATCGAGTGCGGTATCCTGCCGTCAATAATGAAAACCCTGTGAACTCCCCATTTTATCGCGTCGATGCAGCATTCGGCTTTCGGAATCATGCCGCTGCCGATGATGCCGCTCTTTATGAGCGCGGGAACTTCGTCCGCCTTTATGACCGAGATGAGCGTGTCCGGGTCGTCCTTGTCCTGAAGAATGCCGCTGATATCCGTCATGGATATAAGGCTCTCCGCGTTGAGCGCGCCGGCTATCTTCGCCGCGGCGGTGTCCGCGTTTATGTTATAGACATTGCCCTCGCTGTCGCAGCCGACGGTCGAAACGATCGGGATATATCCCTTGTCGATAACGTCGAGTATCGGCTGAATATTTACATTTGTTATCTCGCCGACGAAGCCGAGCTTCTCGTCTTTCATCTTCGCTTCAATCATGTGGCCGTCTATTCCGGAGAGCCCCATCGCCTTGCCGCCCTTGTTTTCAACGAGGTTGACGAGGCTTTTGTTGACCTTTCCGGCGAGCACCATCTGCACTATATCGGCGGTCTCCTTGTCCGTGACGCGCAGACCGTTGACGAATTCACTCTTTTTGCCGGTCTTTTGGAGCATATCCGTTATCTCCGGGCCGCCGCCGTGAACCAGAACGACCTTTATGCCGATGAGCCAGAGCAGCACGATGTCGCGCATGACGGAATCTTTTAGCTTTTCGCTCGTCATCGCGTTGCCGCCGTATTTGACGACGACTATCTTGCCTGCGTAATCCTGTATATACGGCAGCGCGTGGACAAGAACCCTTGCGCGCTCCGCGTTTGAAATGTTCATATCTTTCCCTCCGTTTTTCGCAATCAGGTGCGGTAGTCTCCGTTTATCTTGACATAGTCATATGTCAGGTCGCAGCCCCACGCCGTTGAAGATGCGTCGCCGCTCTTTAAATCAATAAGAATATCTATCTCATTTTCGGAGAGTATCTCTTTTGCCTTTTCCTCCGAAAAATCAACTCCCGCGCCGTTTTCGCAGACGAGGATCGAGCCTTTATCTGACTTGAACCAAACGTCGATTTTGTTGACGTCAACATCCGCACCGCTGTAGCCGATGGCGCAGAGAACCCTGCCCCAGTTGGCGTCCGAGCCGAACATGGCGGCTTTCGTCAGAGACGAGCAGACAACGCTCTTTGCAACAGTCTTGGCGGTATCTTTATCTTTTGCGCCGCTGACCTTGCATTCGAGCAGCTTCGTCGCGCCCTCGCCGTCGGCGGCAATCCTGCGGCAGAGCCACACGGTTATGGTATTGAGGGCTTTCATGAATTCATTGAAGTCATCGCCCTCTTTGCTGATCTCTTTGTTCCCGGCGAGCCCGTTTGCGAGCACTGTCACCATGTCGTTCGTCGAAGTGTCGCCGTCGATGCTTATCATATTGAAAGTTTCCGCAATGTCCGAAGACAGGGCTTTCTGGAGCATCTCACTGCTTATCGCGCAGTCGGTGGTTATGAAAACGAGCATCGTCGCCATGTTGGGATGAATCATGCCCGAGCCCTTGGCGATGCCGCCCATCTTGCATTCAACTCCGCCTATTTCGAAGCTGACGGCAATCTCCTTCGGAATCGTGTCGGTCGTCATTATCGCCTCCGCCGCCTGGTCGGAGTGGTCGCCGAGTCCTGCTTTCAGAGCGGGTATGCCGGAGGCTATCGGGGTGATGTTCAGCGGCTGACCGATAACGCCTGTCGAAGCGACGACGATGTCGGCGGGCTTTATTCCGAGCACGGACGCGAGCAGGTCGCTCGTGCGCTCGGCTATCTCAACGCCGTTCGCGTTGCAGGTGTTTGCGTTTCCGCTGTTGCATATGACCGCCTGCGCCTTGCCGTCTGCGATATGATTTTTCGTGACGACCAGCGGCGCGCCCTTGACAAGATTAGTTGTATAGACAGCCGCCGCGTTGGCGACTTTTTCGCTGTATATGAGCGCGAGATCGCGCTTCGTCCTGTTCTTGCGGATGCCGCAGTGAACGCCGGAAGCCTTGAATCCCTTTGCGGCGCAGACGCCGCCCGATATTATTTTCATTTTATTCTACCTCCTCAGATATCAAGTCCGAAAGCCTTGTCCTTGCCCATGACAAGGTTCAGATTTTCGAGCGCGGCGCCCGATGCGCCTTTGCCGAGATTGTCGTATACGGCGGTCAGCAGTATTCGCTCATCGTTGCCGTAGACCGATATTTTCATGCCGTCCGTGCCCGAGAGCGCGCCCGCGCACAGAAAGCCGTCGTTGTCCGATTTGTCGCAGAATGTCACGACGGGACCCTGATATTTCGCTCTGTAGATGTCGGCGATTTCGCTTGAAGAACAGCTTATCTGCTCCGCGAACAGCGGCACGGTGACCTGCATTCCGCTGTAAAAATCATCGACCACGGGGCAGAATATCGGGGCGTTTTCAATGCCCGTTATGCCTTTCATCTCTTTTAAGTGCTTGTGCTGCTGAGTCAGCCCGTACTGTCTGGGTGCGAAGAGCAGGGGAGATTTATCCTCGCTCTCGTATTCGGCAATCATCTTCTTGCCGCCGCCGCTGTAGCCGGTCAGAGAATAGCAGCTGAGCAGTGCATCATTTCCGAGCACGCCCGCCTCAACAAGCGGATAAACCAGCGCGATAAATCCGCCGGCGTGGCATCCGGGGACGGCGATGCGTTTGGAGTTCTTTATCTTATCTTCAAATTCTGCTGACAGCTCCGGGAAGCCGTAAGCCCAGCCCTCGCTCGTGCGGTGCGCCGTCGAGGTATCTATAATAACAGTGTCCGGATTTTCAACCAGTTCGACCGCCTCAACTGCGGCGGCGTCCGGCAGGCAAAGAAAAGCGACCTGTGCGCTGTTCAGCGCCTGCTTGCGGCTCTCGGTATCTTTTCTCTGCTCCTCGCTGAGCGTTGTCAGTTCAACGTCGCTTCGTTTCATCAGTCTGTCTTTTATTCTCAGCCCGGTCGTGCCGGCGCTGCCGTCGATAAATATTTTCATGGTGTCTCCCGCTTAATGCGCTTTCGGCGAACACGGCGTTTATAAAAACGATCCAATATTCGCCGACGGTGCAAATTTATTCAACTATTTGACTAATAATATACTACTATATGCATAAATATTCAAGTGCTTCGGCAAAATAAATTCAATTTTGTCAATCTGTACCATACCTTCGTCCGTTGGCAAACAGCTTTGTAAAAATTGACAAGAGAATGGGGGAGAGGGTGAATAAATGTATATCGGTTGTTCAGATACAATTAAAAACAGGATATCTCCTTGCCGGAGATATCCTGTTTAATTTTATTTCGCGAGGAATCTTGAAAGGAACTCCTGCGTCTTTGGATCCTGCGGATTCTCGAAGATGTCCTTCGGACTGCCCTGTTCGCAGATGAGTCCGTCCGCCATGAACACGACATTCGTTGAAACGTCGCGCGCAAACGCCATCTCGTGGGTGACAACTATCATCGTCAGACCCTCTTTTGCGAGGTTGCGCATGACTTCGAGCACTTCGCCGACCATCTGGGGGTCGAGTGCGCTCGTCGGCTCGTCGAACAGCAGAACTTCGGGCTCCATCGCAAGCGCGCGGGCTATTGCGACGCGCTGCTTCTGACCGCCGGAGAGCTGGGAGGGCTTGGCGTTGATGTAGGGCGCCATGCCGACCTTTTCAAGATAATGCAGTGCGGAAGCCTTGGCTTCGGCTCTGGATTTCTTGAGAACCTTCGTCTGACCGATCATGCAGTTCTTGAGAGCGGTCATGTTGTTGAAAAGATTGAACGACTGGAACACCATGCCGACGTGCGAACGGTATGCGCTCGCGCCGCCTTTTATATTGTCGATGTTCTTGCCGTGATAGAGTATCTCGCCGGAGGTCGGAGTCTCAAGGAGGTTTATGCAGCGGAGCAAAGTGGATTTGCCCGATCCGGACGCGCCGATGATGCTCGTGACATCGCCGGGATTGACCGAAAAGTCAATGTCGCGCAGAACTTCGTGGTTGCCGAAGGTCTTTGAAAGATGATTTATCTGTAAAATAGGCTCTGACATTATCTTCCCTCCTTCTTCTTGGCCTTTTTGACAAATGTGTACATTCCGCTGGTGTGGGCGAGAGTGTCGGTGGTCGAGAGATCGAAGTTCTCCGGACCGTCAAGCTTCTTCTCCCACAGTCTGAGGATAAGCGAGCAGATGACCGTCATTATCAGGTAGATAGTCAGCGTTATAACTGCCGACGGGAAGTAGACATACTTTGCGCCGACGATAGCCTTGTGAGCCGCGAAGAGCTCAGCGTAGCCGATAACGAACATGACGGAAGTATCCTTGATGTTGATTATGAGGTTGTTGCCTATCTGCGGGATGATATTGCGTATGGTCTGCGGAAGAATGACATAGAGCATGGTCTTGAAGTGGTTCATGCCTATGGACATTGCGCCCTCCGTCTGACCGACGTCTATCGACATTATACCGCCGCGGACGGTCTCTGCCATATATGCTCCGGTGTTGATGGAGACAACGAGATATGCCGCGAAAGTCGGTTCAAGGTTTATCGCACCGTTCGAGAAGTAGGGCAGGGCGTAGAAGATGAATATCGCCTGGATTATCATCGGCGTGCCTCTGAAAACTTCGACGTAGATACGCACTATAGCCTTGACTATGCCGAGGATGACCCGCTTTACGATATTGTCTTTTTTGCCGCACGGAATAGTCTGGATTATTCCGCAGACAAGGCCGATGAGGCAGCCTATGATTGTCGCTATAACAGCGAGCTCTATTGTCTTGAGCGCACCGGTCAGATACTGCATTGAGCTATCGCTCCAGCACTGGACTATGTCGCTCCACAGCTCGGCAAGCTTGTTCATATCTTGTTATCTCCGTTCTGATTATTGTTGATTACTTTGAAAGGGGCTGAATCTTGGTAGCCTCGTTCATTATCTTGTTGAAGTCGTCTGCGGTCATGCCTGCAAGGGCGGAGTTGATCTTGTCCTTGAGCTCGGTGTTGCCCTTCTTGACAGAGATGCCGATGTTGATGTCGCCCTCGTCAACCTTAAAAGCATTTTCGGGGAGGTCGAGGATCTTCAGATCGCTGTAAGCGATGAGCGCGCCCTGAGCGGTGGGCATATCGGTGCAGATGAAGTCGACAGCGCCGGTCTCAAGAGCCATGAGCATCGAGGGAGCGGTCTCCTGTGCGGTCTGGATAAGAGCACCGTTTATCTGCGGAAGGCAGGTGGTATACCAAATGGTTCCGAGCTGGGAGGTGCACTTTGCACCTGCGAGGTCAGCAAGGGAGGTAGCGTTTGCATACTTGCTGTTCTGCTTTGTCATGCAGACGATGCTCGCATAGAGGTAGGGACCTGCGAAATCGACCTGCTGCATACGATCCGCGGTCATCGACTGACCTGCGATAACGGCGTCAACCTTGCCGGTCTGGACTGCAGGAACAAGTGAATCCCAGTCAAGGCGGACAACTTCAAGCTTCCAGCCGTTTGCTTCGCATATCTTCTTAGCCATCATGATATCGTATCCGTTGGCGTAGTCGCTGGAATCCTTTATCGGGACAGCGCCGTTGGAATCATCGCTCTGAGTCCAGTTGTAGGGAGCGTATGCGCACTCCATAGCAACAGTCAGAACGCCGTCTTCAACGCCGGTCTTGGCACTTTCGGTTTTCGTGCCGCAGCCTGCAAATAATACTGCGCACATGGCGATAGCCAGAATGGCGGCCACAATTCTCTTCGTTCTGTTCATTAGTACCATCTCCTGAATAAAATTAAATAAGCCTGCGACCCGAAGAGGTATCACAGGCTTTGTATATGCTGCTATATGTGCAGAAAAACCGATGATAGCGCTCCACATAAGTCATGTGACAGTCCGTCGCCTGTTCGGCGAGGGCCCAGCGTTACAGCGGCGGCAACCGCGGTATCACTTCGGCGAACTTGCCTTTCCCCAGCTGCCGCTTGCCGGCGTTGCTGCTGGATACTCTTCTCGTTCGCATCCTCTATCAAGTGCTGTCTTAAATTGTCTGTATTATAGCATTGCATTTTCGGCGTGTCAACAGTTTGCAAACGATTTTGGCAAAAACGGCGGATTCAACAGCCTTTTGCCCGTGAACATCTTATTTATTGGTGATTGTGCAAGTGAATTTGCCTAAATTCAAAGGCAGGGAACGGTTTTTACCGCGCCCTGCCGTAAAGAATCAGGCTTATTTTTTCAGATCGGAGTAGGTCTCTTTCTGCACGACGTCGTGCGCGCCGCCCTCAACAATGCTCGTTGCGGAGACAAGGGTCAGCTTCGCTTTCTGCTGCAGCTCGGGGATGGTGAGCGCGCCGCAGTTGCACATAGTGGACTTTACCTTGCTCAGCGAGAGCGTGACATTGTCCTTGAGGCTGCCGGCGTAGGGGACATAGGAGTCAACGCCCTCCTCGAACGACAGCTTCTTGTCGCCGCCGAGGTCGTAGCGCTGCCAGTTCCTTGCGCGGTTGGAGCCCTCGCCCCAGTACTCTTTGTAGTAAGTGCCCTTGAGTGAAATCTTGTTTGTCGGGCTCTCGTCAAAGCGCGCGAAGTAGCGGCCAAGCATCAGGAAGTCCGCGCCCATTGCAAGCGCGAGGGTCATGTGGTGGTCGTAGACGATGCCGCCGTCGGAGCAGACGGGGATATATACGCCCGTTCTCTCGAAATATTCGTCTCTCGCCTTGCAGACATCGATAAGAGCCGACGCCTGACCTCTGCCGATACCCTTTGTTTCGCGGGTGATACATATGGAGCCGCCGCCGATGCCGACCTTTATGAAGTCCGCACCCGCCTCGGCGAGGAAGAGGAAGCCCTCTCGGTCAACGACGTTGCCCGCGCCGACCTTGACGCTGTCGCCGTAGTGCTCTCTGACCCATGCGAGGGTACGCGACTGCCACTCCGAGAAGCCCTCGGAGGAGTCGATGCAGAGCACGTCTGCGCCCGCCTCGACAAGTGCGGGAATACGCTCGGCGTAGTCTCTTGTGTTTATACCTGCGCCGACAACATAGCGCTTGTCGGCGTCGAGAAGCTCGTTCGGGTTGTCCTTATGGGCGTCGTAGTCTTTGCGGAAAACAAAATATCTGAGATTGCCCTCGGAGTCGACTATGGGCAGGGAGTTGAGCTTGTTGTCCCAAATTATGTCGTTTGCTTCCTTGAGGGTGGTGCTGTCGGGGGCGGTGACGAGCTTTTCACGGGGAGTCATGAAAGACGAAACTTTCTCGCCGCCGGTCATGCGGCTGACGCGGTAGTCTCTGCTCGTAACTATGCCGACAAGTTTGCCGTTTGCCGAGCCGTCCTCGGTCACGGCGATAGTGGAATGGCCGTTTCTCTCCTTGAGCGCGATAACGTCGTTGAGAGTCGCGTCGGGAGTGATGTTCGAATCACTGATGACGAAGCCCGCCTTGAAATTCTTCGCTCTTGCGACCATTGCCGCCTCGTCCTCGATGCTCTGGGAGCCGAAGATGAACGATACGCCGCCCTCTTTTGCGAGCGCAACGGCGAGTCTCTCGCCGGAGACGGACTGCATAATGGCGGAAGTCAGCGGAATGTTGAGCGAAATCGCGGGCTCTTCGCCCTTCTTGTACTTTACAAGGGGCGTCTTGAGCGACACATTCGCGGGCACGCACTCGCTCGACGAATAGCCGGGGACGAGCAGATACTCATTAAAGGTATGCGATACTTCGTTGAAATAATAAGCCATTTTATTACCTCCGATATTTATAGAAACTCCGCTCGGCAGAGCTTTTTCTCCGAGCGGAATTATTATCTCAGAACAGACCTGTTATTCTGCCGCTTTCGTCAACGTCGATTTTTTCTGCGGCGGGAACCTTCGGCAGTCCGGGCATGGTTAGAATGTCGCCGGTCAGAACAACGATGAATCCCGCGCCCGCGGAGACCTTGACATTTTTTACCGTCACAGTAAAGTGCTCGGGCGCGCCGAGCTTTGTCGGGTCATCCGAAAAGCTGTACTGGGTCTTTGCTATGCATACGGGGCATTTGCTAAAACCGAGAGCTTCAAGCTGGGCTATCTGCTTTTTGGCGTTGGGCATGACGGTTATTCCGTCGCCGCCGTAGACTTTTCTGACAACGGCTTCGATCTTCTCCTCGATCGAAAGCTCATCTTCATAGGCGAAAGTGAAATCGCCCTTTTCCTCTTCGCACAGGCGGACTACTTCGCGCGCGAGCGCTTCGCCGCCCTTGCCGCCTTCAGCCCACACGGTGGAGAGCACGGTGTTGACCCCGAGCTCGCGGCATTTTGCGATGATGAAATCTATCTCAGCGTCGGTGTCGGTCGGGAATCTGTTGACCGCAACGACGCAGGGGAGTTTATAGACATTTTTGATGTTGGAAACATGGCGCAGGAGGTTCGGTATACCTCTTTCGAGCGCGCCGATATCTTCAACCGCAAGCTCCTTTTTGTCGAGCCCGCCGTGCATCTTGAGCGCGCGGACAGTGGCAACAACGACCACCGCGTCGGGCGCAAGTCCCGCCATGCGGCACTTTATATCGAGAAACTTTTCGGCACCGAGATCTGCGCCGAATCCAGCTTCGGTGACGGTATAATCGCCCATCTTGAGCGCCATCTTAGTCGCCATGACGGAGTTGCAGCCGTGCGCTATGTTCGCGAACGGTCCGCCGTGGACGAACGCAGGCGTGCCCTCAAGGGTCTGGACAAGGTTGGGCTTCAAAGCGTCCTTCAAAAGCGCGGTCATCGCACCGGCCGCCTTGAGTTCGCCGCAGGTCACGGGCTTGTCGTCGTAGGTGTAGCCGACGATCATGCGCGAGAGCCTCGCTTTGAGGTCGGTTATCGAGCTTGAAAGACAGAGCACAGCCATTATCTCGCTCGCGACGGTTATGTCAAATCCGTCCTCGCGGGGCATACCGTTCGCCTTGCCGCCCATGCCGTCGACGATAAATCGAAGTTGGCGGTCGTTCATGTCAACGCAGCGTTTCCATGTTATCTTGCGGACATCTATGCCCAGGGCGTTGCCCTGCTGAATGTGATTGTCGAGCATCGCGGCAAGCAGGTTGTTCGCCGCGCCTATCGCGTGGAAGTCGCCGGTGAAGTGGAGGTTGATATCCTCCATGGGAACCACCTGCGCATATCCGCCGCCGGCGGCTCCGCCCTTGACTCCGAAAACCGGGCCGAGGCTCGGCTCGCGCAGGGCGACCGTGACATCCTTGCCTATCCGGCGCAGTCCGTCTGCGAGGCCTATCGTCGTCGTGGTCTTGCCCTCGCCCGCGGGGGTCGGGGTTATGGCGGTGACAAGAATCAGCTTCCCGTCTTCTCTCTTTGTATCCGAGAGCAGGGACAGGTCTATTTTCGCCTTGTAGTTTCCGTATTGCTCGATGTACTTTTCGTCAACATGGGCGCGCTTTGCGATAACGCCGATGTGCTCGGGTTTGCAGCGCTGCGCAATTTCAATGTCGGATAAATAGGCCATGCTCCATTCTCCTTGTCATCATTTAAAATATTTAACAGCCGCTTCAAACATACGAATATTATAATCTCCCGGGACATTTTTGTAAAGACCTTTTCCGATTCTTTCGCTGTGTCCCATTTTTCCGAAGACTCTGCCGTCGGGCGATGTGATGCCCTCGATAGCGCAGACGGAGTCGTTGGGGTTGAAATGTATATCATTTGAAGCGTTGCCGTCAAGATCAACATACTGCGTGGCTATCTGCCCGTTCGCGGCAAGCTTGGCTATGAGCTCGTCGCTTGCGAGGAAACGGCCCTCGCCGTGCGAGATCGGTACGGAATATATGTCACCGACCTGAGTCAGCGCGAGCCACGGCGATTTGTTCGAAGAAATGCGGGTGCGCACTATTCGCGACTGGTGTCGCGCGATGGTGTTGAAGGTGAGCGTCGGGCAATTTTCATCCGTGTCGATTATCTTGCCGTAGGGGACGAGTCCGAGCTTTATCAGCGCCTGGAAGCCGTTGCAGATTCCGCACATGAGTCCGTCCCTGTTTTCGAGCAGGTCGGTGACGCCCTCTTTTATCGCGGCATTTCTGAAGAATGCCGTGATGAACTTTCCGCTGCCGTCCGGCTCGTCGCCGCCGGAGAAGCCGCCGGGGATAAATATCATCTGCGAGGAGCGAAGCTCGTCCGCGAATTTTTCGACGCTGCGGCTGATGCCGTCCGCGCTGAGGTTGTTTATAACAATTATCTCCGGCTCTGCGCCCGCGTCGCGGACTGCCTTTGCGCTGTCGTATTCGCAGTTCGTGCCGGGAAACGCCGGGATGAGCACGCGCGGCTTTGCGACTTTTATTGCCGGGGCTTTGCGCTCTGTCGTCTCATATGAGAAGTTCTCAGCACCCTTGCCTGCGTTTTTGATATTGCAGCTGTAGACGCTTTCGAGCTTGTTCTCGTATATTCCGAGAAGCTTTGAAAGAGCGATGCTCTCGCCGTTAAGGCTGATGCAGCCGCTGTCGTTCGTGTGACCGAGAAGCGTGCCAGTTTCTTCTGCGCCGTCCGCAAGCTCGAGAATGAAGCCCGCGTAGCTGAGTCCGAATATCTTTTCGAGCGTGATATCTTTGCTGTATTCAAAGCCGATGCCGTTGCCGAACGCCATCTTCATTACGGCCTCCGCTATGCCGCCCATGCCGGGAGTGTAGCAGGCGACCGCCTTGCCCGAGCGAAGAAGCTCGGTAACGCGGGAGAAAACGTCCAAAAGTGAATCGATTTTCGGCAGACCGTTTTCGTCTTTCTCCGGCGCGATGAAAACAACCTTGTGACCCGCCGATTTGAACTCTGGCGAGACTATTGAAGAGGTCTTTTCCGTTGTCACGGCGAACGAGACGAGGGTCGGCGGGACATCGAGATTTTCAAACGAGCCGCTCATTGAGTCCTTGCCGCCTATCGAGCCGATACCGAGCTCCATCTGCGCCTTGAATGCACCGAGGAGCGCCGCCAAAGGCTGCCCCCAGCGCTTGCCGTCTCTGCCGGGACGCTCAAAATATTCCTGGAAGGTAAGATAAACATCTTTGAACTCTGCGCCCGAGGCGATGAGCTTGCAGACCGACTCTATAACCGCGAGATATGCGCCGTGATAGGGGCTCTGCTCTGTTACAAACGGATTGTAGCCGAACGCCATGAGTGAGCAGTCGTCAGTATGCTTCTTCTCGACGGATATTTTCTGCACCATCGCCTGAATGGGAGTCAGCTGATTCTTGCCGCCGAACGGCATGAGTACCGTGCCCGCGCCTATCGTTGAATCGAAACGCTCGGAAAGTCCGCGCTTCGAGCAGATGTTTAAATCCGATGCGAGTGCCGAGTAATTCTCCGCAAACGAGCCGGAGATTTCCTTCTCTTTGAGTGCGGGAGCCTCGGGGGTGATGTCTATATGCTTGTCCGCGCCGTTGGAATTCAAAAATTCGCGGCTGATATCAACAATTTTCTTGCCGTTCCAGTTCATGACGAGTCTCGGGTCAGCCTGAACCTTTGCCACGGGCACTGCCTGGAGATTTTCTTTATTAGCCAGCGCGAGGAAAGCGTCAACATTGTGCGGCTCAACAACAACCGCCATGCGCTCCTGGCTCTCGCTTATTGCAAGCTCCGTGCCGTCGAGACCCTCGTATTTTTTCGGCACTGCGTTGAGGTCTATCTCAAGTCCGTCCGCAAGCTCGCCTATAGCAACCGATACGCCGCCCGCGCCGAAGTCGTTGCAGCGTTTTATCATCAGGCAGGCTTCTTTGTTTCTGAAAAGTCTCTGGAGCTTTCTCTCCTCGGGAGCGTTGCCCTTCTGAACTTCCGCGCCGCAGCTTTCGAGCGATTCAACCGTGTGGGACTTCGAAGAGCCGGTAGCTCCGCCGCAGCCGTCGCGTCCGGTCGAGCCGCCGAGCAGGATGACAATGTCTCCGGGAGCGGGAACTTCGCGGCGCACATTCTCCGCGGGAGTCGCCGCGATGACTGCGCCTATCTCCATTCTCTTTGCCGCATAGCCGGGGTGATATATCTCGTCGACTATACCCGTCGCGAGACCTATCTGATTGCCGTATGACGAATAGCCCGCCGCCGCGGTAGTGACGATTTTTCTCTGCGGCAGCTTGCCCTTTATCGTCTCGTCAATGGGCTTGAGCGGGTCTGCCGCGCCGGTGACGCGCATCGCGCCGTAGACATACGAACGCCCCGAGAGCGGGTCGCGGATAGCGCCGCCGATGCAGGTCGCCGCGCCGCCGAAAGGCTCGATTTCTGTCGGGTGGTTGTGCGTCTCGTTTTTGAAGAGCAGAAGCCACGGCTCGGTTACGCCGTCAACATCTACATCGATTTTCACCGTGCAGGCGTTTATCTCCTCGGACTCGTCGAGACGGTCGAGTTTGCCGTGCTTCTTGAGATATTTGACCGCTATCGTCGCAAGATCCATAAGGCATATCGGCTTCGTGCGCCCGAGCTCTTTTCTGACCGCAAGATATTCGTCGTAGGTCTTTTGCAGAAGCTCGTCCTCAAACTTCACGCTGTCTATGACAGTAAGGAAAGTAGTGTGACGGCAGTGATCCGACCAGTAGGTGTCGATCATGCGAATCTCGGTTATAGTCGGGTCGCGGTGCTCGGATTTGAAATAATCCTGACAGAACGCAATGTCGTCCGCGTCCATGGCGAGACCGTATTTTTTGACGAAGTCCTCAAGCCCCGCTCTGTCGAGTTTGATAAATCCGTCAAGAGTTCTGACCTCGGTCGGAATGTCGTATTTTACCGCGAGAGTCTCGGGCTTTTCGAGACTTGCCTCGCGCGCCTCGACGGGGTTGATGACATATTTCTTTATCCTCTGCGCGTCGGCGTCGGTGATGTCGCCGATGAGAATATATATTTTCGCCGTGCGTATCAGCGGGCGCTCGCCCTGCGAGATTATCTGGATGCACTGAGCCGCTGAGTCGGCGCGCTGGTCGAACTGACCGGGCAGGAATTCGACGGCAAAGCACTTGCCGTTTATCTCGATGCTGTCCGATACAATGTCGAGCTGCGGCTCGGAGAACACGGTGCGCTTTGCGTAGTCAAAAAGTTCGGGCGTGATATTCTCCGCATCGTAGCGGTTGATAACGCGCACATCTTTAAGATTTTTTATCCCGAGCAGGTCGTTCGCTTCGCTGAGCAGGGACTTTGCCTCTTGCGCGAGCTCTTTTTTCTTTTCGACGAATACTCTGTATACCATTTATTTTTCCTCCCTTGCGGCGAGCGCTTTCGCGCCGATGTCGTGCCTGTAGAAGGCGTTTTCAAAGTGAATCTTTTCTACCTTTTTATATGCCGAGGCTATTGCCTCCCGAAGCGTATCTTCGACCGCCGTCACGCCGAGGACTCTGCCGCCGCTCGTCACGAGCTTGCCGTTTTTCTCGGCGGCACCCGCGACATAAACGCTGTCCCGAATCTCGTCCGGGATATCTATTTCATATCCCTTTTCGTATGCGACGGGATAGCCCTTTGAGGCCATGACCACGCAGCAGGCGTTTTTATCCGAAAACTCAACGGGTGTTTCGGCGAGCGTGCCGTCTGTTGTGGCTCTCATAACGGTGAGCAGATCGCTCTTTAGCAGCGGGAGCACGACCTGCGTCTCCGGGTCGCCGAAGCGGCAGTTATATTCAATGACTTTAGGACCGTTTTCGGTCAGCATGAGTCCGAAATAAAGGCAGCCTTTGAAAGTTCTGCCCTCCGCGTTCATCGCGTTTATCGTCGGCAGGAATATCTCCTTCATGCATCTGTCGGCGATCTCTTTTGTGTAATACGGGTTTGGCGCAACGGTGCCCATGCCGCCGGTGTTGAGACCTTCGTCGTTGTCGAGCGCGCGCTTGTGATCCATCGACGATATCATGGGGACTACGGTCTTGCCGTCCGTGAACGAGAGCACCGAGACCTCGGGACCCGTCAGAAATTCTTCGATAACGATGCTGTCTCCGCTCTTGCCGAATTTCTTGTCGCGCATGATTTCAACGACCGCTTCTTTCGCCTCGTCGCGCGTTGCGGCGATTATAACGCCCTTGCCGAGCGCGAGACCGTCCGCCTTTATAACAGTCGGAATGGGGGCTGAGTCGAGATAGGCGAGCGCGTCCTCCGCGCTGTCAAAAACTTCGTACCGTGCTGTGGGTATGCCGTATTTTTTCATCAGGTTCTTTGAAAAAACCTTGCTGCCCTCGATTATCGCCGCGTTTTTGCGCGGGCCGAAGCAGGGTATGCCGAGGCTCTCGAGCCTGTCCACGCAGCCGAGTACGAGCGGATCGTCCGGCGTGACAACGGCGTAGTCTATCTGATTGTTCTTTGCAAATTCCGCGATGCCGTCAATATCCGTAGCGCCTATGTTGACACATTCGGCGTCCGCGGCGATGCCGCCGTTTCCGGGCAGGGCGTATATTTTTTTAACTTCGCTGTTCTCTCGGAGCTTTTTTATAACGGCGTGCTCTCTTCCGCCGGAACCTACTACAAGAATGTTCATTTTGAGTCCTCCGTCAATGGTGGAACAGGCGCATGCCGGTGAATGCCATGACCATGCCGTATTTGTCGCAGCACTCTATCACAAGGTCGTCGCGGATGGAGCCGCCGGGCTCTGCGATATATTTTACTCCGCTGCGCTTTGCTCTTTCGATGTTGTCGCTGAACGGGAAGAACGCGTCCGAGCCGAGCGATACGCCGTCTATAGAAGCGAGATATTCTTTTATCTCCCCGTCGGTCAGCGGCTCGGGGCGGGAGGTGAAATATTTCTGCCAGTTGCCCTCGGCGCAGACATCCTCTTCGTTTTTGTTGATGTAGCCGTCAATGACATTGTCCCTGTCGGGGCGGCCTATCGAATCCTTGAACGGGAGGTTCAGGACTTTTTCGTGCTGGCGCAGGAACCAGGTGTCTGCCTTTGTGCCCGCGAGGCGGGTGCAGTGTATTCTCGACTGCTGACCCGCGCCGACGCCGATAGCCTGCCCGTCAACTGCGTAGCACACGGAGTTCGACTGAGTATATTTGAGCGTGATGAGCGAGATTATGAGGTCGCGCGCCGCGCTGTCGGGGAGATTTTTGTTTTCGGTGACTATATTCGAGAGCAGCTCTCTGTTTATCTTGAAATTGTTTCTGCCCTGTTCAAAGGTTATGCCGTAGACCTGCTTGCGCTCTGTCTCTTCGGGAACATAATTCGGGTCGATTTTCACTATATTGTAGTTGCCCTTGCGCTTGGATTTGAGGATTTCGAGCGCCTCGGGCTCATATCCTGGGGCGATGATGCCGTCGGAAACTTCGCGCTTTATCATCTTCGCGGTAATCACATCGCAGACATCGGAGAGGGCGACCCAATCGCCGAACGAACACATTCTGTCAGTGCCGCGTGCGCGCGCATAGGCGCAGGCGAGCGGGGAGTCGTCAAGACCCTCTATGTCGTCAACAAAGCAGGCTTTTTTGAGCTTGTCGGAGAGTGGAATGCCGACCGCCGCCGAGGTGGGGCTGACATGCTTAAAAGAAGTGACCGCCGGGAGACCGAGAGCCTCTTTGAGCTCCTTGACGAGCTGCCAGGAGTTGAAAGCGTCGAGAAAGTTTATGTATCCGGGTCTGCCGCAGAGTATTTCTATGGGCAGTTCGCTGCCGTCAGCCATATAGATGCGCGAGGGCTTCTGGTTGGGGTTGCAGCCGTATTTGAGCTCGAATTCTTTCATTTTTATTCTCCTTTTCAAGCGTTCTTGTTTATGAGTCTGCTGTCTTCCGCACCGGTCACGAGATTGGTGTATCTGACATAGAGCGAGATTTTGTTGTCTGCATCGAGAGCGTTCCAAAGCGACTGAGTGAACTCGTCGATATCGTTCGGGATAGCGACTCTCTCCGGCTCGCCCTGAAAAGTTGGAATGGGGTTGCCGTCGCAGACATAGGTGTGGATGAAGTGGCCGAGACCCGCGAGAGGGGAGTAGGAGAAGGTGTATCTGTTGCAAGCGCTGCCCTCGGCGTCCGCGCTCTTAAGAATGCTCATCTCATATGTGAAATCTTTTTTTTCAAATGTCAGCATGCCGCTGATTCTGGGGGTGAAGTTCGGCGCGTCCGGCTCAAACTCGCGGGTCTCAAGAGCACTCTTGAACGAACCGCCTGATTTCAGCGCGTCGTTTATTGTATCCGTCTGATCGCCGTTTGTGACGATTATCTTGTTTTCGTAATTTCTGACTGCGGCGTAAATAATGAGACTCGGATCTTCTACTTTTGAAGCGTCGAACGGCTCGGTATAGAGCACTCCGCCGCGCTCGGTGAATATGCGGTTGCGGCTGTTTGCCGAACGACCCATGATGAAATATGCGGTGCACGCCTTTGTGCCGTCGGCGCTCTTGCCGATGACGATGCCTCTTCCTACGTAGGAGTTGCCCTCAATGAGCTTTGCTATGTCGTTGACTGCGTAAATATCCATTATTTTTCCTCCGCTTTTTTACGGACTATTTCGTCCGATATTTTTTCGGCTGCCGCCGGGAGAATCTTCCATTCGGCGAGCCGCATGACTCTTTTCTGGAGCGTTTCGGGCGTGTCGCCGTCCCTGACTTTGACCGCCTTCTGCATAATTATTTCGCCGCCGTCGGGTATCTCGTTGACGAAATGAACCGTTGCGCCCGTCACTTTTACTCCTTTTTTCAGCGCCGCTTCGTGGACTCGCAGCCCGTAGAAGCCCTCGCCGCAGAACGACGGGATGAGCGACGGGTGGACATTTATTATCCTGCGCTCGTATCTGCGCGTGAAGTCCGCGCTCAGTATGCTCATGTAGCCCGCGAGGACTATCAGGTCTATATTATTTTCTTCGAGTATTTCAATTATTTTTTCTTCAACAGCCGCCTGACTGCCGAATTCTTTCTTGCTGACCGTGACGCTCTTGATTCCCGCTTTCGCCGCGCGTTCGAGCGCGTAGGCGTTCGGGTTGCTCGAAACGACCAGCTTTATCTCGCCGTGCTCGATTATTCCGCTTTTCTGCGCGTCGATAAGAGCCTGGAGATTCGTTCCGCCGCCGGAGACAAAAACGGCGATTTCAGCTTTGTTTGCTTTCATTTTTTCTCCCCCCCGATAAGAGTCAGCGCCGGCAGGAGCATTCCGCCGAGCGAGTTGCCGATAACAACAGCGAGCATGAACAGCGCGGCACTCAACGAGAAGATGCCCGATGCGCCGAAATAGAACATGTCGGCTATCGAATGTTCAAATCCGCTTAGAATAAACACCGGCACGCAGAAGAGAATACCCAAAACAGTGTTCTTCTCTTTGTATGTGCTCACCGCGAGATACATCAGTATTCCGCAGAAAAATGCGCGGACAAGGGTCTGCCAGAACGCTTGGGTGAGCTTGCCGGAGCAAATTGCAGCTGCCGTCTCGCCGAGCTGCGGCATAGAGACCCGCACGAGCATGCCGAGAAGAAATGTCGTTATAAGATTGCCGATGAGTATAACCGCAAGAGCGGCAAAATCACTCTTCTTGTGGCTCTCAATTATATATCCCACCCTGCCGGTGTAGAGTGCATAGCCCTTGAGGCAGATGCAGAGCAGAGCCACCGAAAACAGCACCGCGCCGACATATCTGTTCTCACACGCGAGAAATACACAGCCGCCGATAGAAATCAACACACCCGCGCAGACAGAACTCAGAAAGTTTTTCAGCATATCTCGATTTTCTCCGCAGACGAGACTATCTCGCCTATGATATAGGGCTCTTCGCCCGAGGCTTTAAGAATGCTGAGCGCCTCGTCGGCGTCGTCCTTTGAAACGACTATGCTCATGCCGACACCCATGTTGAATGTGTTGAACATATCGCGCTCGCAGATATCTCCCGCCTTTGCGATGAGATCAAATATCGGCAGAACTTTTACCGCCGAGCGGTCTATCTTCGCGCCGAGCGAGTCGGGGATGCTTCTCGGGATGTTTTCATAGAAGCCGCCGCCCGTGATGTGGGATATGCCCTTGACCTTTATCTTTTCGAGCAGGGCGAGAACGGGCTTTACATATATCTTTGTCGGCGTGAGCAGAGTCTCGCCGATGCTCTTGCCGCCGAGCTCGTCAACGGGGAGGGTGAGATTGCGGTTTTCAACATCAAAAACTTTTCTCACGAGCGAGAAGCCGTTTGAATGAACGCCGCTCGAGGGGAGCGCGATTATAACATCGCCGGGGGTCATTGTTTTATTGTCAATAATTTTATCCTTGTCGACAACGCCCGTGCAGTAGCCCGCGAGGTCGTATTCGTCTATCGGATAGAAGCCGGGCATCTCGGCGGTCTCGCCGCCGATGAGCGCCGCGCCCGACTGAACGCAGCCCTCGCAGACGCCGCTGACAATGTCCGCTATCCTCTCGGGATAGTTCTTTCCACAGGCTATGTAGTCGAGGAAGAACAGGGGCTTTGCGCCGCAGCAGATTATATCGTTGACGCACATAGCCACGCAGTCGATGCCGACGGTGTCGTGCTTGTCCATGAGAAAGGCTATCTTGAGCTTTGTGCCGACTCCGTCTGTGCCGCTGACGAGCACGGGCTTTGATATGCCCGTCAGGTCGAGCTCGAACAGACCGCCGAAGCCGCCTACATCAGAGCAGACGCCCGAGGTGAGTGTGCGCGCGATGTGCTTTTTCATAAGCTCCACTGCCTTGTATCCCGCGGTTATGTCAACGCCCGCGTCGGCGTATACATCGGACTTTGATATCTCGTTCATGTTTTAAACCTCCGAGTTGAGTTCTGCCGAAACGGCGGCGTCCTTTTCGAGGACGGCCTTTGCGTCGGCGGCGCGTTTATCTTCAAGCTTCTTTGCAAGCTCCGGCTCGCTCAGCGCGAGTATCTGAGCCGAAAGCAAAGCGGCATTGGCTCCTCCGTTTATCGCAACAGTCGCAACGGGTATGCCGGAGGGCATCTGTACTGTTGAAAGGAGGGCATCAATGCCGTCGAGAGTATTGGATTTGCAGGGAATGCCGATAACGGGCAGGGTGGTGTTCGCCGCAATGGCTCCGGCGAGATGTGCTGCCATGCCTGCTGCGGCTATAATGACCCCGAAGCCGTTTTCCTTTGCCGAGCGGGCAAAAGTCATGGCCTCGTCGGGCGTTCTGTGTGCCGAATAGACGTGCGCTTCAAACGGGATGCCGAGCGCGCGCAGGGTGTCTGTCGCTTTTCTGATGACGGGCAGGTCGCTGTCGCTGCCCATTACTATACCGACTTTCTTCATTTCATACCTCCTGAAAAAATCAAAAAGGGCACACTCCGAGAATATATCTCAGGTGTGCCCAGACGGTCGGCTGAAAAAGAGTTTTTCTGTTCCCTTGCAGTGCTCTGCAATAATCCGTCAGTCGCAGAAAACTCATCTGTATTGTACCTAAAGTATACCAAATACAAGACCTTTCAGTCAAGGCGCATCGGAGAACTTTTTTACTTTCGCTCTTTGTCACAATAAATGCATCTGCACGCGCCGCCGTTTGCGTCAAAAGTCTTAAAAATGCTTCTGACATCCGGCTCGCATACGCTGATGCAGGCAGGGTTGTCACAATGATATTTGTCGTATATATACTGTGGCTCCTCCGCCTTTTCGGGCCGAACCTCGTTTGGTATGAGCCCGAGCAGCTTCATTATCAGCGCCATGCGCATGAACTTGCCGCACCGAGTCTGCTCAAAATACTTCGCGCGCGGGTCGGAGTCCACCTCGGGCGATATCTCGTTGACTCGCGGCAGGGGATGCAGCACGCACATGTCGCTCTTTGCAAGGCTCATCTTCTCCTTGTCGAGGACATATATGCCGTTGAGACGCTGATACTCCGCATCGTCCGTGAAACGCTCGCGCTGGATGCGGGTCATATAGAGTATGTCGAGCTTCGGCATCGCCTCTTCGAGCGAGCGGCACTCCTCGTATCGAAGCCCGCTTCCCTCGAGATAGTCGTCAATAACGAACTGCGGCAGGCGCAGCTCCTCGGGGGAGATGAGCACGAACTTTACATTCTTGTATCTCGTCATCGCGGCTATGAGCGAGTGGACGGTTCTGCCGTATTTCAGGTCGCCGCAGAGCCCTATTGTAAGATTGTCAAACGTACCCTTTTCGTGGTGGATGGTCAGCAGGTCGGCGAGCGTCTGCGTGGGATGAAAATGCCCGCCGTCGCCGGCATTTATCAGCGGCACCGCCGTGTGCATGGATGCAACTACCGGCGCGCCCTCTTTCGGGTGGCGCATGGCGATTATATCCGCGTAACCGTTGACTACCTCTATCGTGTCGGCAATCGTCTCGCCTTTGACGGCGGAGCTTGAGTCCGCGCCGGAGAAGCCTATCACCTGACCGCCAAGCGAGAGCATCGCGCTCTCGAAGCTGAGTCTTGTGCGCGTCGAGGGCTCAAAGAATAGCGTGGCGAGAATTTTGTGACGGCAGACCTCGTTGTATTTTTCTGGCTGCGCCATGATGTCGTCTGCGACGGCTATCAGCTGGTCGATCTCCCCGGCGGAGAGGTCGAGGATGTTTATTATGCTTCTCATTTTGCACCACCGATCCAGCTCTCGTCCGAGGGGTTGTTGCGGAACGCTATAAGTCTGTTTACATCCTCGGGCTTTATATATCCCTCCTGAGCCGCGACTTCGGAGAGCACGTCGAGGTTAGTCAGGCTCACATTCTTTACATCCGCCGCGGCGAGTCTTTCAAGACCCTTTTTCATTCCGTAGGTGAAGATGCTGACTATTCCGAGCACCTCCGCACCCGCTTCGCGCAGAGCGTCGACGACTTCGATAACGCTGCCGCCCGTCGAGATAAGATCTTCGACCACGACGACTTTCTGACCCTTTTCGAGCTTGCCCTCGATGCGGTTCTGTCTGCCGTGATCCTTGTTGCCGGAGCGGACATAGCCCATCGGCAGCCCCATCAGATGCGCGGTTATCGCGGCGTGGGCGATGCCGGCGGTCGAAGTGCCCATGAGAACTTCAGCTTCCGGATAGTTTTCTTCGATGAGCTCCTTGAGCCCGGTTTCAACATCCGTGCGAACCTCGGGCGCCGTGAGCGTCAGGCGGTTGTCGCAGTAGACGGGGCTCTTTATTCCGCTCGCCCAGGTGAACGGCTTATCGGGGCTCAGAAACACAGCCTGTATTTTAAGAAGATCTTTTGCGATTTTTCTGCTTGTCTCAGTCATTTTTCTTTTCTCCTTCAGTCAACAAATTCTTTTATGCATCTCTCGTATGCCGCGACGGGGTCGGGCGCTGCGGTTATCGGTCTGCCGACGACGATGTAGTCGGAGCCGATTTTCTTCGCCTGCTCGGGCGTCATGACTCGCTTTTGGTCGCCTATGTCGCCGTCCGCAAAGCGAACGCCGGGCGTGACGGTCAAAAACTTTTCGCCGCATATGTCGTGGACTTTCTGCGCCTCGAGCGGGGAGCAGACAACGCCGTCAAGTCCTGCGTTCTTCGCGGTCTCGGCGTAGTGCATGACAACTTTGTCTATAGGCTCTTTTATCAGAAGATCGCGCTCCATCGCCTCCTGATCGGTGGAGGTCAGCTGGGTCACGGCGATCAGCAGGGGGCGCGTGCCGTCCGGGCGGGTCAGCCCTTCGAGAGCCGCCTCCATCATGCGTGAGGTGCCCGCGGCGTGGAGGTTGCACATGTCGACATCGAGCCGCGAGAGTACAGCCATGCTCTTCTTGACCGTGTTCGGAATATCGTGAAGCTTGAGGTCGAGGAATATCTTGTGTCCGCGCGCCTTTATCTCGCGGACTATCTGCGGACCCTCGGCGTAGAACAGCTCCATGCCGATCTTGACGAACGGCTTTCTGCCCTCGAATTTGTCGAGAAAGTTCAGCGCGGTCTCCTTGTCTGCAAAGTCGCAGGCGATTATCACATCTTTACCCATTGTGTGCTCCTCCTATGATGTCCTTGAGTTCGTTTATATTATACTTGTCCGCAGCGGCGGGCAGGGCTTCGACTATTTTTTTGCATATGAACGGGTCAACGAGGTTTGCTGCGCCTATTTCGACCGCCGTCGCTCCGGCGAGCATCATCTCGATAACATCCTCGGCGGACGATACGCCGCCCATGCCGACTACCGGGATATTGACCGTCGACGAGACCTGATATACCATTCTGAGCGCCACGGGGAATATCGCGCTTCCGGAGAAGCCGCCCATTGTGTTCGCTATCACGGGCTTTTTTGTTCGCAGGTCTATCCTCATGCCGAGCAGGGTGTTTATCAGGCTGATTCCGTCCGCTCCCGCGTCCTCGCAGGCTTTCGCGATGCTCACGATGTCCGTGACATTGGGCGAGAGCTTTATGATAACCGGCTTTTTCGTGACCGCCTTGACGGCTTTTGTAACCTGCGCCGCCGCGCGGGGGTCCGTGCCGAAGCTCATTCCGCCGCCGTGAACGTTAGGACAGCTGACATTGACTTCGAGCCAGCCGACCTGCTCCTGACTGTCGAGCCTTTCGCAGGTGTAGGCGTATTCGTCAACGGAAAATCCGCTGACATTCGCCATAACTTTTTTGTTAAAGCATTTCTTGAGCCTCGGGAGCTCCTCGCTTATAACCTTGTCCACTCCGGGATTCTGGAGCCCGACGGCGTTTATCATGCCGGCGGTGCACTCCGCTATTCTCGGGGTCGGATTGCCGAAGCGCGGCTCCTTTGTCGTGCCCTTGAATGAAAAAGTTCCGAGGCAGTTTATGTTATAGAGCTCAGCGAATTCGTATCCGTAGCCGAATGTGCCCGATGCCGGGATAACGGGATTGTCGAGCTCCTCGCCGCAAAGATTTACGCTCAGTCTGCCCATATTATCTCCTCGCTTTCCATTACGGGACCTTCCTTGCAGATCCTCTTGTTGCCCGTGAGCGTCTTGCAGGAGCAGCCCATGCACGCGCCGAAGCAGCAGCCCATGCGCTCCTCGAAGCTGTACTGCCCGGGAGTTTTCATCATTTTATGCATTGCGCGGAACATCGGTTCGGGTCCGCAGGTGTAGAAAAATGTGTATTGCATGTCTTTTATCACATCCGTGACAAAGCCCTTTGTGCCGTAGGTGCCGTCGGCGGTCGCAATGTGTACATCCGCGTCGAGCGCGCGAAATTCATCCTCATAGAACACGTCATCTTTTGAATTGAAGCCGAGCACTACCGTGACATTTTTGCCCTCTGATATAAGTTCCCTGCAGAGCATATACATCGGCGGAACTCCGACTCCGCCGCCGACGAGCAGGGGACTGCCGCCGCTCTTTTTTGTGTTGTATCCGTTGCCCAGCCCCGTCAGCAGGTCGAGTTCATCTCCTGCCGCCACACGGCTCATCTGCTCTGTACCGTGGCCGACGGTTTTATATATCAGCGTCAGATTTTCTCCGACGCAGTCGCAGACCGATATCGGGCGGCGCAGGAAAAATCCGTCAAGCTTTATGTTTACGAACTGTCCCGGCGCGGTTATCGCCGAGGTGTCGCCCGCAAGAGTCATTTTAAATATGTCGCGCGCGATTTTTTCGTTTGAAGTTATCTTGAAAATACTCTGCTTCATGCTCTATCCTCCGCCTTGTAAACTACCTTTTCATTATGCACCGTCAGCAGACATCTGCCGAATACCTCACGCCCCGCGAACGGTGTGGCGCGCCCCATCGAAAGAAAATCTCCCGGGTCTATTTTATACGCTTCGCTTATATCAAACACCGCGAAGTCATTATTTGTGTCTATCCCGAAGCGCTCTTTCGGCTTGAAGCTCATCAGCTCAACGAGCCTGTCGAGCGTTATGATATTTTTCATCACAAGCTCTGTGTAGAGCACCGGAAACGCGGTTTCGAGTCCGACAACGCCCATGAGGCTCTTTTCGAGCCCGCGCCCCTTTTCCTTTGCGCTGTGCGGCGCGTGGTCGGTCGCTATCATGTCTATCGTGCCGTCTTTTATGCCCTCTATGAGAGCCTTTTTATCTTCGCGGCTTCTCAGCGGCGGGTTCATCTTGAATCGCCCGTCCTCCTGCATGTCCTCGTCGCAGAGCACGAGATAGTGCGGCGCGGTCTCGCAGGTCACATTGACTCCGTGCGCCTTCGCCTGCCTTATCAGCTCAACGCTCTCCTTTGTCGAGATGTGGCAGACGTGATATGCGCAGCCCGTCTCCTCGGCGAGTCGCAGGTCGCGTTCGATCTGCCTGTACTCGCTCTCGCTTGAAATGCCCCTGTGCCCGTGCATTCTTGCGTATTCGCCGTCGTGGATATATCCGCCGAAGAGCAGGGAGTTGTCCTCGCAGTGTGCGGCGATTATTTTGCCGAGCCTCTTGGCGGCGGTCATCGCCTCTCTCATCATTTCGTCATTCTGAACGCCTTTTCCGTCGTCGGAGAACGCGCAGACTTTGTCGGACATAGCTTCCATGTCTGCGAGCTTTTCGCCTTTTTCGCCGACGGTTATCGCGCCGTAGGGCAGAACTTTTATCGCCGCGCCGCGCTTTATCGCGTCCAGCTGAACTTGCAGATGTTCCGCGCTGTCCGGTACGGGGTCGAGGTTCGGCATCGTGCAGACCGCCGTGTATCCTCCGTGCGCCGCGGCGGCTGAGCCGGAAGCAATGGTTTCTTTATAAGAAAAACCCGGCTCTCTGAAATGCACATGAACATCACAAAGACCGGGCACAATAATATATTTTTTTGAAATAACGGGCGAAAGACCTCTGTCGGCAAGGAACTTTTCCGCAAAGGCTCTTATTTTTTCGTATCTGCAAGCGAAGTCGTGCGTCATTTTTGCGTCTCCTTTAAAAATATAAAAGAAAAAGTCCTGCTGCCGCAAGACTGTGTATGCAAAGAACGCCGGAACATCAACGCCGACTATCCGTATTCATCACCAATCTTGCCGGCATCTCTGTACCGCTTAAAAATTGATTTGTTTTATTATACCAACAGCCGCCCGCTTTGTCAAGATGTCTGTTATAAATGAAGCAATTGTAAATTATTTTCGTTATGACATAGAAGCATTGACTTCGCGCCTATAACACATATATAATGGATAGAAAGCGGCAATCAGACGCTTAAAAAGGGAGGAGAAATTCAAAAATGAAATGGAACATCATCACCGATTCAAGCTGTGATATGTTCGGCTTTGACAAGGAGCATGAGAACATCGTGTTTTCTTCCGTGCCGTTCACTATCAGCGTAGGAGACGAAAACTTTGTTGACGACCGCAATCTCGATGTTGACGGAATGATCGACTCGATGGATGCCTGTGCAGAGGCGAGCCACACGGCGTGTCCGTCGCCGCATGCGTGGCAGGAGAAGTTCGAGCAGGATGGCAATGTCATTGCCATCACTATTTCGAGCAAGCTCTCCGGCAGCTACAACAGCGCGTGCGCCGCAAAAGATATGGTGCTCGAAGAGCAGCCCGATAAGAAAATCGCCGTTATCGACTCGCGCTCCGCGGGTTCGGAGCTTGTTCTGCTCGTCAAAAAAATCTGCGAGCTTATCGAGTCCGGCGCGGACTTTGAGACCGTCGTTGAAAAGGCGGAGCTTTATTCCCGCCACACCCATGTCGTATTCGCTCTCTCGTCGTTCAACAATCTCGTCAAGAACGGCCGCATGAGCAAAATCGTCGGCTTCGTCGCTAATAAGCTCGGCTTCTGGGGCATCGGTATCGGCAGCGAGCAGGGCACTATCGAGATAAAGCAGAAGATACGCGGCAGCAAGAAAGCGCTCGATGCGATAATCGAGGATATGAAAGAGCGTGGCTACAACTGCGGCAAAGTCGTCATCAGCCATTGCCGCAACGCGGAGTTCGCCGAGAGCGTCAAGTCGGCTATCCAGTCCGTCTGGGATAAGGCGGAGGTCAAGATAGTCCACGCGCGCGGACTTTGCAGCTATTACGCCGAAAAGGGCGGGCTGATAATCGGCTTCTGATTACTTAAGTCCCTTTGTGCCGCCCCTGAAAGGGGAGACGGCGCGACCGCAGGTCGTGACGGAGGGGTTGAACTTACCGCATAATAAAAAGGACTGCTCATCCGGGCAGTCCTTTTAGTATGTATCTTATTCCGCGCTTTCCTCTTTGGGCAGGTCGCTCGTGCAGTGCGGGCACTTGACTGCATCGATCGGAATCTCAGTGCAGCAGAACGGACAGACTTTCGTGGTCGCGGGAGCGGGCTCTTCGACTTTTTCGTGGATTAGCTTCGATTTTGCCGTCGCCATGAGCTTTATGACGAGGAAAATTGCGAGCGCGATTATCAGAAAATCGAGGATAGTCTGAATGAAGTTGCCGTAGTTGAGCGTGGCGTATCCTGCTTCGGCAGCGAGCGCGGGAGTCGTGTACTTCGCGGGGTCAAATCCCGTGCGGTCGCCGAGAACGACGAACATATCCTTGAGGCTGCCGCCGCCTGTTATCAGACCGACGAGCGGCATGATGAGGTCGGAGACGAGCGAAGTGACTATCTTGCCGAACGCGCCGCCGACTACAACGCCGACCGCCATGTCAACGACATTCCCCTTTGAGATAAACGCCTTGAATTCTTCAACGAGTTTGATCTTTTTCATCTTTATACACCCCTGTATAATTTATATACCTTTATTATATATACGCCGTTTGCCCACGGCAAGAGTTTTTTGAAATTTTCGGAGGAGCTATGGCAGAAATATTTTATCATACCTTTGACCCTGTCTATGACAATCATTCGCGCGTGCTGGTACTCGGCTCGTTCCCGTCTGTAAAGTCGCGCGAGCAGGGATTTTATTACGGACACCCGCAGAACCGCTTCTGGAAAGTGCTCTCCGCCGTGTTTTCTTCGCCCGTGCCGCAGAGCATAGACGAGAAGAAAAAACTGTTGCTTGATAACGGTGTCGCGCTATGGGATGTCGCACAGAGCTGCGAGATAAACGGCTCGAGCGACAGCAGCATGAAGAATGTCTGCCCGAACGATATATATACATTATTATACACTACCGGCATCGACCGCGTTTTTGCAAACGGCAAGACCGCCGCGCGGCTCTATGAAAGATTCATCCTGCCGCAGACAAATGTCCCCATAACAGCCCTCCCGTCAACCAGTCCCGCAAACGCCGCATTCAGTCTCGATGATCTGTGCGAGCGGTGGCGCGTGATAGCCGAGCGGTGATTGACGCTGTAGGGGGCTGTAGATGCGTTTTGTAATTTCTTTGTAGGGGTGCGGCGACTCGACGCACCGCTGCCGCCGTCGGCGGCACGAAAGATATATGAATTAATAGAAACAATCATTTTCCCATTTCGCGGGATTGGTTTCAATGTATTCCCATATCATTTCATAATCGTGCTCGTCGCGGATAACCCTATCAAAATATGTCCGCTGAAAGATATCCCTGCCTATCTCGGCGTTGCAGAATCGCTTGAACGCCGCGACCATGCGCGGGATTTTTTCATTTGCGCGTGTTGAGGAAATATCGGTCTCATCGATGCGGATTATCATATGTATGTGATTTGGCATGATAACGAAATTATCAATGTGCGCACCCTTTACCTTTTCAAACCCGATTATGTATTTCAAAATGATTTGCCCCTCGTCGGTCAGATGTACTTCCGGGGCGTCGAGGTCGCCGCCCCCTACAATGTCACATAAAATTTTTGCTCTTTCGGCTATGCATATGGTTATGAAATATGCGCCTGCGCTGCTGTAGCTGAAGTTTTTCAATCTGTTTGGTTTTCTGCCCGGTAACGCCATATTAATCACCCACCAATATATTATCATACAGAGAACAAAAATCAACCGCAATTTTGCTTTTTACAATCCTTTGTAGGGTGCGGCGACTCGACGCACCGCTGCCGCCGACGGCGGCACGAGAGGGCAAGCCGCAAACATTGCTCATCACACAATAATATAATGAATTTTCAGTGACGCTTGCGCGTCAAAGGGTCGTCGGGGTCGCCGACCCCTACAGGGTAGGTGCGTACAATGCAATCATACCGACAACGCACGGGCACAACGCAAACATTCTTCGCATTTCCTCAAATTTTCCGCA
>JABLTO010080025.1_pt1 | contig 30529 bp, 25 predicted proteins | sample 7160091 | NCBI WGS metagenome assembly JABLTO01 (sample SAMN14651225, study PRJNA627086) | human gut metagenome | isolation source: feces | host: Homo sapiens
CACTCCGGTTGAAATCCGAAGCAAGACCGCGTAATCCTATGAATTTCTACGACAGGCTCTTATTTTCGTGTCTGTTGATCGGGGAACAGTCCACTTGAGCCTCGGGGCTGTATTTATTTTTGAGCCAAAATAACATAAAGTGCGTCATATAAGGCGATAGACGCTTCTTTTTTCAATTTTAATACCATGGAGGGATTGTTGGCATCGTTAAAATAGATTTTAACACCCTCTACATCGGTATTAAAATTGGTGGTTCTTGGAGCCATGTTAGAGCCAGCGATGGCTCCAGCGTTTCCGCCGATAATCCCCCCGATAGCAGCCGCAGCTAAACCGCCATCGGTAGTTGTGGTAGAGCTTACTTTTGTAATAAGCTCGCACGAAACGATAGAGTCAAATGGATAGGAGCATTCATCGATAATCAGTTTTTCTTTTTCAGTACACAAATCCACAAAATGCTCTTTTTTATCAGAAATCATTTTCGAATTGTCGTAGCCAAACTTTTTCAGCCACGCTCTATGAGCGACTTTCTTTTCTTCCCATGCCTGTTCATCTCTTTTTGCCTGTTTGAATGCGACTACTAACGCAAAAATAAACGTTCCACCTAAAATAATGACAAGAAATAACAGACCCATGTGAAGAACCTTCTTTCGATTTAAGAACTATCTCTATTTTTTATACACCCCTCGTTTGGCTATGTCAACGTACCTTTATGATGGCCAAGAGAATTTGAAGCATTACATTCCCCATCAAATGGAGTATAAATGAGAATATCTGACTGATGGTCAAAATTTGTCCCTTATCTCTTTTTTCACAGGAGTGGCAGCCAATCAAAAGCTTCCGACATTCTCGAAGTTTTTTCAACGATACGAATGAAGCAATGTGCTTACTCTCATTGTTTTATAATCGTAAGCATATTTTATTTGTAGAAAAAATTTCTTATTTTTCGTCTTTAAGCGCGTCGTTATCCCATTCACGGCCGCATTCCGGGCAGATTTTCTTCCCGTGCAGACGTGCGCCGCATTCGCACACCCAGTCCACCTGCCGGGCCGGAACGCCCAGCATCAGCGCGTGAGGCGGCACGTCTGTGGTCACGACGGCCCCCGCGCCGATCATGGCCCACGCCCCCACGGTGTGGCCGCACACGATGGTGGCGTTGGCCCCGATGGACGCACCTTCGCAGATACGCGTCTGTTTATAGGCGGCATGTCCCTTGGGATATTTGGCCCGAGGGGTCAGGTCGTTGGTGAAAACGCAGGACGGGCCGCAGAAAACATGATCCTCCAGAATCACGCCCTCGTAAAGCGAAACGTTGTTCTGCAGCTTGCAGCCGTCGCCCACGATCACATTGTTGGAGATATTCACATTCTGCCCCAGCGAGCAGTTTTCGCCGATACGGCAGCCGGATTGCAGATGGCAGAAATGCCATACCTTCGTTCCCTTGCCAACAATCACATCTTCATCCACATAGCTGCTGGGATGAACGAAATACCCCCGCTCCTGTTCCATGCCTGCTTCCCCCTTGCGTATGCTGGCTTTATTGTAGAGCGCCGCCGCCGCCTTGTCAATGGCGGCGCGTTCTGGTTTTTGAGGAAAGGGAACGGATGCAGGACGAGCAAATCGTCGCCTTCGTCAAGGGAAACTGAAGCCAGGGGGAAGCGGCGCCCCTCGGCCATTTGCCTCGGAGAACAGAAGAAGCCACATGCCGTTACGCATTGTGGCTCCTCCATAGGCTACGCAAGGTTATTGATTTAGCAAGCTGTTAAAGCTTTTGAGCGTTCCTCCGTTCTTCCCTTTGCCTCTTGCTTACAGCGTTTCAATCACTTTATCGTGGGAAGAACGATAAATCTGTTCAATCACCTTGATAATATTCAGCTGGCGCTCCAAATAATCCGGATCGTCCGCCAATTTTCCCGTTTCGTGCAGCTCGTAATAAGAATCCATAAGCGGCTCATGATCATCAAAGTCTTCGGTGGGCACCAGATAGCTTTCCTCAAATCCCAGATAATTGAGCTTTTGCCCGCCTTCTACCGCCTGATAGGGGGAATAGACGACCAATTCATGAGAAAGCATATTCAGATACAGAATTCCGCGTGTTCCGTACAAGGTTGCCTGATACACAGAACCGTTTTTATCGGCTGCGGTGCACCAATTGGAACGCATGGTACCTATGCAGCCGTTTTCAAATCTGAGTACCGCTGCGGCGCTGTCCTCCACCGTGCTGTGAATGGGGCTGCCATCCAGCGCAGTCCGTTCGGGAATCAGACAGTCCACCATACCGCCGACCCGCTGTATACGGCCCACCAGATATGCCAGAATGCCCAGGGGATAAATCCCCAGATCCGCCAGAACTCCCCACTCGGCATCCGCCTTATTGAAAAACCACGGCGCATGCAGCGGGCCCTGATGAGAGAAAATGGCGTCGCAGCTGGTGACCCGTCCGATTGCGCCATCGGAAATCAGCTTCTTTGCCTTACGGAAAACCGGGTAAAGCTCATACGGCATCAGCATACACAGTTTTCCGGTGCGTTTTGCGGTTTCCAGCACCTTTTGTGCGTCCGCGGAAGAAGTGGCAAACGGCTTTTCTACGATTACGTTTTTCCCGGCCTCCATGCACTGAATGGCGATGGACGCATGGCTGGGGTGATAGGTGGTCACAATCACCGTATCGATTTTCGCAATAGCCAGCAGGGACTCCAGGCTGTTTTCCGCCTGCGCTCCCAACTCCTTCGCCGTGCGCTGGCACACCTCAGGATTGCGATCATAAACCGCGTCGATCTGGAACTTTTCTTTTCTATGACTGATGGCATACAAATACCGGATATGGGCAATATCACCGCAGCCAACCACGGCCATTGAGATGGATTTCATAACGATTTACCTCCTGCTTTTGATCTGATGACAGAGTACACGAATCGCCCGGCGCATTTCTTCCGTCGCGTCCTTTTGAGGGGAAAGGTAAGGCCACATAAACTCCAAAGCCACAGGACCGTCATAGTGATGCTTTTCAAACAGGTTCATCAGGCGGGGAATATCCAAATACCGATCCTGCGTCTCACCGTCCACCGCTTCGCAGATTTTGACATGGGCATTTTTGGCGAAGGGGATCAGCGGTTCGATTTCAGCAAAGGCGTCGTCGCCAATGACTGGAGTCATATCGTTCAGGAAGGTTTTGTAATTGAACACATCCGGGCAGGTAAACAAGCGTGGAGAACGAAGCTGCGTCATGAGCCTGATGATTTCCTCCGCAGCAAGGCAGACGTTGTTGTGGTTTTCCAGCACCAGATCCACATCCAGCTTTTCCGCCTCATCGGTCAGAAGGCGCATTCCTTCATAAACCCATCCGAGCTGTGTGTGGTAGGACGCTTCGTTTTCCATCCACCCCGTAAAGATCCGGACATTTCGTACGCCCAGCGATTTAGCCAGTCTCATCCATTCCCTGACTTTTTCCACATCCTCCAGCCGACGCTTTTCAGTCATGCGGCACAGGCTGTGCTCGATGGAAAGGCACGTTACCTCGACACCCTGTTTTTCCGCCTGATCGTAAAAATTCTGGTACGTTTCCGCCGTGGGATTTTCAAAGTCAAAATCAACGATTTCGACTCCTTCTGCCCCTTCCTCGCGGATCAGGCGCAAAAAGGCTTCCGCACTCAGCTTTCCGCTCAGAAGCTGCTGATGTGCGCTCCAGGTGCTTACGCTTGCAATCATCTTTCACTCATCCTTCCTGAATAAACATTTTCTTCCCGCAAAACGCGGAGCATATAGTCACGGGCCCGACGTACTACCTTTTCCGGCTCTAACATCCCCCCCATTTCAAACGACAGGTACCCATCGAAGTTCACCTCCTTCAGCGCACGCACAAACCCATGCCAGTCGATGATTCCTTCTCCGGGCGGCAGAGTGTAGCACAGCATTCCGTCCGTATCTCTCAGATGCACATGGCGGATCCGATTTCCCAGCTTATAGACGGACCAGGGAAGATATTCCCGCTGCACCATCTGCCATGCCGTATCAAAATTCGTACAGAAATGCTGATCCTGAATGACGTCCGCCGCGCGAAGAAAGCCATCCGTGCTGCCGCAGATCACATTTGCGTGGCCCTCGAGGCAGAAGGTCATGCCTTCCGAAGCGCAAAGCTCCGTAACCCGCCGAAGAGAATCGACGTAATTATCCCACTCGCCGGAAGCATCGTAATGCTCCGGCAGCGACATACGGAGCTTGGGATCGTACAGCTCAACGCCGTTGACATTGGGGTGAAAGTAACAGGGGGGATAGGCAATGGGCGTTTTCAGCGCATTCGGCCAGTTCGAGACGATGTTGATTTTATCCGTGCCCAGCCCCTGAGCCACCCCGATCCCACGCCGGACTACCTCCAGCGCGGCCTGCTTGACGCTTTCTTCCCGCTCCGCCAGCCCCGTCACCAGCGATGCGTACAAGATAAATTCCGATACCTCCATGCCGCTCTCGGATACCTGCTTTGCAAGCGCCCGTACACGTTCCGGAGTATAATAAGCGGATAGATCCTCCGGTTCGGCGGCAATCATTTCAACGCCGTCGAACTCCAACGCCGCCACCCGCCGGAGCGGTTCCTCATAGGGCGCACTATAGTGCGGATAGGTGAAGCAGCCAATTGCGCATCCCAGTTTCATTTTCTTCCTCCATTCAAAATCGCTTCCTGGATTTGGTCAAAATCCAGCGTGCCGAAACGCTCTGCCAAATAATCCAGATTATACAGCGTCTGAGCGTTGATCAGCCCATTCACCGTATCATTGTCATCCCCTTTGTTCTTGCAGGTAGCACCCGCAAATTCCCGGCTGGTCGTATCGCTCAGCCACAGAGACGTCAGGAAGCCCTCGCACTGTACGCCCATCATGGGATAGCCGTACGTTACCTGCGGCATGGAAAGTCCATGGTGCATTCCCCTTGTCACAATCCGGCCAAGCACAGCCAGACGACGATCTCCGCAAAGCTCCGCGATCCGCAGCAGATCTGGAATAAATTCCACAAACTCATCATCCACATAGCTGCATGCAGGGATGACATCGCAGCCCGTCCAGCCGGTGGTCTGAAACCCGTACTGACCCAGCAGCGTTTTTGCGTCAAAAGGAATGTTCCACATATAGGTCCAGGAAGCCAGAATCCGGGCGGCGTCTCTGGCGCCCATCAGGAAAGCGTCTTCCCCGGTTTCCTCATATACCAGAAGCAATGTACGCATTGCAAACATTACGCCTACCGCGTCGATCTTGATAGACTTTTTGTGAGTCGTATCGTTCAGACCGCCTACATAGCGCACTTCCGGCACATAATGTCTGAGAATGAAACGGGCGGCGCGGACAGACGCTTCCAGATAACGCTTATCGCCCGTCAAACGGTAAAAGGGGATCAAAACCTCCGCCGGGAACAGCGCGCCGGAGCCAATCTCCGTTTCGCTGCCGCCAAACCATTCCGGCGGCTGGGTCAACGGCTTGCCTGCCATCGTATAGCCGCGGCACCATGAGCCATTTTCATTCTGAAGCGTCAGCAATCGATCACAGAAGACCTTTACCGCCGTCAGCCAGTTGGAATGATTGTGCCCTGCTTTTTTCTCCTTTTCATAGCAAAGCAGAAGATAGCGCATCGCCTCGCACATGGTGCGGCAGTAATTGCCGTCATTCTCCTTCAGCTTTTCCGCAATAGCCGAGAGGGCGCCAACCACCTGTTCGCCCAGATACCCCTCCAGCTCCTTGCGGGAATTGGTGTATTGATAGGGAAGCAATACGCCGGTCCACCAGTAAACGAACTTCTCATGATCCACATCGTAGATACCGTTTGGCAGGCCGGACCGATCAATGCAATAGTCCACAAAGAAATCCAGCGTCTTCAGAGCGCGGCTTCTGTATTCCTCCCCGCAGCCATCCTCGGCTGCTGAAAGCATTGCAAAGCAGTTTAACGTCTGCGCACCGGAAAAGCCATACTCCAGCAAATGATGCGTTCCGTAGCGCTGCCGGGGAGAAAAGTGGATAAAGAATCCGGCGGGATTCCCCGTGTGGTCAGGGAATTCACGGAAGCTGTTGAAAATCATTTCACGCCGTTCCCTGCGCGCCTCCTCCAAGGTAAAGGGCAATGGAACGCGATCGTTCAAAAGTCGGTCCATCTGCCAGGACGTTACCTGCCACGAGGCGTCGGTCAGCGTATCCGCGCCGCCAAAAAGCAGGGAATAAGAAACCGCAAACGATTCTCCTTCCTTCATTTCCCGGTAGGCAGACCAGCCGGAGCCGTCTATATTGAGGCAGAAGGAATTTCGCTCACAAAAGGGATAATCCACGTGCAGCGATACGCCGTTTCCACGGTGCATGGAGGGCGCAAAACCCATGGAGCCAATATCCGTGTCGTGAACAAAATGTCTTGCCTGAATTTGTTCCCGCGTAATGCTGCAATCCCTCACAGGCTTATCGTTGCGCAGAAGCGCCAGAAAGGCCTTGCCGGCGGGGAGATAGCAGAGTACAGACAGTCCGGGATTTCGATCGTCCTTATAATCCTGCTGGAAGGTCTCCTGATAATCCTCCACCCCGTCGTCATCCGTATCGTTGCGACCGTAGAAGGCGCCGGGAATCACGAAACGGTAATCGTCAAAGGAAACGGCATTTCTTTCAACGCAGTCAAAATCCGTAGAGACCCGTATCTGAGCCGGCCGACGGCAGCGAATGACGGAAAAGCGTCGTTCCACGGTCACGCAGTTTTCTTCCACTCGCCACAGGTCGCATAGTTCATATTCGTTGCCATTTCGTGCGCGAATCAAGGCGTTGGCGAGACAGGTTCCGTCTTTCTGCTCTTCTACCTGATCATAACGCACTTTGTCCGTGCTGCCGTTCAAATGAGAAACCCATACGGGAAAATCCAGAAAAACCTCCATGCCTGATGGCTTCAAAAGACGAACACTGTGTTTTTCCTGCCGAACCGGAAAGGTCAGTTCAAGCTCCATAAGAATCCCTCTCCTTTATTCCTTTACAGCGCCGTTGGTCAGGCCTGAAATAATATACCGTTGGAAGAAAAGCAGGAACAGCATCGGAATCACCGTAGCCACAACCCCGGCCGTCATCATCATGCCATAGTCAATGCCGTACTTTGTACCAAATTCCGACACCGCCACGGTAATCACCTTGCTGCTGTCTGATTGAGTAAAAACCAAAGCGTACATAAACTCGTCCCAGCAGAGCAGGAAGGAAAGCGCCCCGACCGCTACGAAGCCCGGAAGCGCATTCGGCAGCGCGATGCGCACGTAAGCACCCAGCCAGCTGCATCCGTCAATCCGGGCGGCGTTCTCCAGATCCCGCGGAATGGAGCGGAAAAAGTTGCTCATGACCCAAATCACATAAACCAGAACAAAGTTGACATTGACCAAGATCAAGGAAGACAGATGATCCAGCATCCCCATTTTGCTGACCGCCACATAATAGGGAATCAGCAGTGCAATGGGCGGGAGCAGCTGGAAAAACAGCGCCGTAAACTGGAACATTTTACTGCCGCGGAACCGAAGACGGGCAAAAGCATAGCTGGCCGACGCTCCCATCGCAATGCTGATCACCGTCGTCAATACCGCCAGGATCACGCTGTTTACCAGAGCGCGGCGAAATACAGCGGACTGGGCTGCAGCGTTGCGGTTAACGCCTTCAATTTGTTGACCGAACAGCACCATTTTATACCGGTCTACCGTAAAGTTGTCCGGCAGGATCCGTTCGCTCTGCACCATTTGATTGCTGGGCGTTATGCTGGAAATCACCATCCATGCAATGGGAGCGAGACTCCAGATCACCAGCAGCACTGCGGCAAAATAGATAAAAATGCGGAAGGCTCTTTTTTTCAGCATTTTGTTTCCTCCTTTAATCGTCTGTGCGCAGCAGCCGCTTATACAGTGCCGTAAAGGCCAGCATAATCACCAAAATGATCAGAGAAATGGCAGCGCCCTTGCCGTAATTCAAATACTTGTAAATTTCGTAGTAGGTAAAAAAGCTGATGGTCATGGTGCCGTTGTTGGGGCCGCCCTTGGTCATCGTATAGATGACGTCAAACACCTTGAAGGCCTGAATGGTACGCAGCACCAGCACTACCAGAATCATGGGCTTCATCCCGGGAAGATAGACATGAAAGAAACGCTTGAACGCTCCTGCGCCATCTACGCGAGCCGCTTCCACCAGCGTCTGAGATACTGTTTGCAGAGCAGCGAGCAGCATCAGAAAAACCAGCGGAAGCATCCGCCACGTGTCCACCAGCACTACCATGTTCAAGGCCAGCTTCGGGTCGTTCAGCCAAAGAACATCCTGCTGAATGATCCCCATAGCCATCAAAATCTTATTAAGTACGCCATAATTGGCGTTCAAAATCCATTTCCACAGGTTGGCGTTGACCACCGTTGGCACCGCCCATGGGAGCATAGCCAGGGTTCGCACCAACCAACGTCCCCTGAACTCCTGATTCAGCAGCATGGCGATCATGGAGCCAATCACCAGCTGAAGCAATACGGAAACCACCGTAAAATACAGGGTGATCCTTAGTGACGACCAAAAAGAACTGTCCTTTAGGACCTCGGCATAATTATCCAAACCCATATAGGACCAGGTGAGCAAAGCAGGCTGCACCTTACCCAGACTGAATACAATTACACAAACGACGGGAACGATGCCCAAGGCGAAGATCAATAAAAAAGCTGGTGCAACCAGCGCCATCGCCGTTTGTCCTTCGGAAAGAGATCTGCGTGTATGCATAAGCTACCTCCCGTTACACACGATTTGAGCAGAGAAGCGGCGTCCGCCCCCGGCCGGAAAAACCGGCTGCGGACGCCGCGCAGGGAAACCGAATCAGAATAACGGCTGAATCTCCTCGAAAGCAGTATCCAGAGCGGTCTTGGCGTCCGTTTCGCCGATCAGCACGGAGCTGATCGCCTGCTGAAGGATATTGCTCCACTCGCTGTAGCGGGCGACAGCGGGCCGCGACTTGGCATATGCAAACTGGGGATAGAACATTGCCAGATACTCATATTTTTCCTGAATGGCAGGATCCTCAAACAGGCTGTTCAGACAGGGCATGATGCCGCAGTTTTCAAGGCCGTTGAGCTGCACGTCATAGCTAAAGCAGAGTTCCAGGAATTTCCATGCATATTCGGGGTATTTGGTGCAGCTCAGCACACCCAGGCCGCCGCCGCCCGTTACGCCGCCGCTGACGGCATTTTCCGTGCCGGGGATCAGGCAAACGCCAACGTTGCCAGCAACCTGAGACTGGGAGGGATCGTTCGACAGGGCCCACGCGAAGGACCAGTTCATCACAAAGGGAGTATCGCCCGCAATGAAGGGATCCAGCGCGTCACGATCCGTATAGGTGGTGGAAGCCGGATCCGCCCAGCCCTCTTCGATGGACTGACGCATAAAGTTCAGCGCGTTAACGCCGGCCTCGCTGTTGAAGGTCATTTTGCCTTCCTCATCCGTCCATGCGCCGCCAAAAGCGGACAGCATCGTGGTCATGTCGCACAGGAGGCCCTCAGCCTGCACGCCGGCCCAGGCGATGCCATATTTGCAGATCCCCTTCTGCTGCAGATCGATGGACATGGCCTTCAGCTCATCCCAGGTAGTGGGAGGCGCGTCGTAGCCGCCGTCCGCCAGCATTTTTTTGTTATAGAACATCCACTTGCCGTTGTTGGAGAAGGGGACGCCATAAGTGCTGCCCTGGAACTTCAGCTGATCGATGGTGGCGGGGATCACGTCCGCGATGCTCTCCGGCGTGATGTACTCATCCAGCGGCAGCAGAATGCCCATAGCCGCAAACTCGGCAGGCCAAACCACATCCACATAAGCGATGTCGGCAACGCCGCCCGCAACGGAGGTGGACACCTTGGTCTTGGTATCGTCGTAGCTCTGGCTGACCAGATTGATCTTCACGCCGGTCTGCTCCTCAAAAAGAGCGCCCGCGTACTCAAAATAGGGAACATCATCTGTGGTACAGATCACAGTCAGGGACTCAGGCTTGTTTTCCTCGCCATACGCGCTGCCCATTCCCAGCAGCAAAAGGCAGACAAGAAGCAGACACAGGAAACGATTTTTTCTCATGGGACAACCTCCTTTATTTTTTAAGGGGATGCGACCCCTTAAAATTCGGTACATAAAGTAGACGAAAAACAAGTCTTCGCTCTTCCAACCGGTTCGCCTTCAACCGGTGAAGGCTTTTGCAACCGTTGTTTTGTATGGCTGAATTATACAAAGACATTCTTCGGGATTCCATGTTGTCAAAAGGATGTTACATGGAAAAAACGTGCTTTTAGAATTATTTTATCCATCCCCTTGCGTTCTTTTCAAAAACGGCTATACTGGAAGAGAACATTTACTCACCGAAGAGAAAGAGGCCATGCCATGCAGGATGATCGGGTTTACAGCCACTCCTTTTTTTCACCGAATCAGTCTTCTATTTACGCGCTGTATGTGGAAGAGACCGGCATTCAGCGCTGCTTCGCCGGGCAGCAATGGGGGCCGGAATCGCGGGAATATTTTATCCTTTTACAGGTTCTTTCCGGAAAGGGAAGGATCCAAATTGGCCAGAAAACTTATCCAGCCGTCCCAAACGACGTATTTCTTTTTTACCCCGGAGACCACGTCTGCTATTATTCCGATCAGAGCGCTCCACTGGAGTATACCTGGGTCGGATTCAAGGGCGGCGACGCGCAAATGCTGCTGGCTCAGACCGAATTTTCACGCCTGAAGCCGATGCTCCATTTTCCGGGGGACGTTCCCTTTTCAAATGATCTGCAGGAGCTGTACACCTATCACGGCTCTCGTGCGGTGGACTCTGTACGTATGATCGCCTGCCTGTATCGTTTTTTCGGAGATCTGCTCGAGGGAGCGCAAAAGAATAAAATCAAAACGGATTCTACTCAAGTGGTTTTGGAAACCGCCATTGACTATATTACCCAAAACTACGCTCAGCCGCTTACGCTGCAGGAATTAGCCGATGCAGTCTGCGTCAGTCCAAGCTGGCTATACCGCAGCTTTATCCGTTATCTGCACATTTCCCCCATGCGTTATTTAAGCGAGTATCGGATCGAACAGTCTTTGATCCTTTTGCGTGACCCATCCCTCAGCATCAGCTCTGTCGCTTATGCAACAGGCTTCCGGGATCCCTTTTACTTTTCGAAGGTGTTCAAATCGATGAAAAACTGTTCCCCTACCGCCTTCCGCGATCAAAACCGGAAGCCGGAAGACGATTGACCTTCTCAACCACTGTCCTCACGTCAAGGCATCGCTGCGTTTTTCCAGTCTGCCAAAGGGAATCAACGCGAACAAAAACCGTCCCTGCGGGCCTGCTTCATGCCCGGTGGGGACGGTTTGCGTTTTGGAGATCTTTTTTCGGCGCGTTCTGTTTTTTGAGGAAAGGAAGCGGATGTATGCGTTTGTCACCTTGCGCGTCTCTGCCAAAACGCCTATAATCATGCTGAGCGATACTTCGAAGCGAGGTTATACTATGATACGGCGATTCACCGGCGCTTTGACCGCCCGCCTGAACGGAATGCTGACCACGGAGCTTTTTTCCTTCAGCGAGCTGGCGAAAATGTTCGGCACTTTGCTGTTGGATCAGTTTTTCATCTGCTTTATCAGCGTGCTTTCAACGGCGATGGTCGCAAGCACCGGCGAAGCCGCCATGGCGGCGGCCAGTATGGTGGGGACGATCAACGCATTGGTCACACTGGTGTTTCTGTCCGTAGCCACGGGCGGCGCTATCGTGATCGCCCGGGCCAAAGGCAGCGGCGATCTGCACGAAATGCGCTGTGCCATCGGGGAGACCGTGGGACTCAGTTTTGCGCTGGGTCTTGGTGTGGCGGCGCTGCTGTTCACGCTTTCCCCCTTGTTGGTGGACTGGCTTTATCCCAATGTGGAGCCGCTATTGCGCAGTTACTCCATCGAGTATATGCGTCTGATGTGCATTTCCTTTATTCCCTTTTCCGTGTTCAACGCCATTTTCAACGCCTACCGTGCCATCGGCGACACCCGCTCCAGTCTGGCGCTGACGGTGATCATCAACGGGCTTCATCTGGTTTTCTGCCTGCTTTTTATCAACGTTCTGAAAATGGGTATTACCGGCGCTGGGCTAAGCTATATCGTCGTGCGTGTCGTGGGCATGGCGGCGGCACTGTACTGGCTGCTTTCCTTTCACAACCCCTGCGGCGTGCGGGTCGGACATTTCTTTCGTTTTTCCAGGCGGGTCTCCCGGGAGATCGTCCATTTGGGGGTGCCCATTGCTATGGAATCGGCCCTGATGCAGGGCGGAATGCTGCTGGTGCAGATCTATCTGGCGCGGCTTTCCACCATGGAGATCGCCGCCCACGCAGTGTCCAACTCCATTCTGAACCTGTATTACATTCCAGGGCAGACGCTGGTCACGCTGGCCAGCACGGTTTGCGGGCAATGTATCGGCGCTTCCCAGCCGGAGCTGGCGCGTCAGTACTGCCGCCGCCTGATCTCCATCGGCCGGGTGCTGCTGGTGCTGACGGTCGTGGTTCTTTATCCGTTAAGTCCGCTGCTGCTGAAACTGTACAGCGCCACTGAGGCTTCCTCGCCGATCATTTACCGTTCCTTTACGATCGCAGCTGTTTGTATGCCGTTTTTCTGGTGCGACAGCTATGTCATACCCATGACGCTGCGCTCCGCCGGAGACGCTGCCTTCACCAGCACGGTGTCAGTGACGACGCTGCTTTTGTGCCGCTGCGCGCTGGGCTATATGCTGACGATCGTCTGCGGGCTGGGTGTCCCCGGCGTGTGGATCTCGCTGGCGGTGGAATGGCTGCTGCGGGCGCTGGTGCTCCGGCACCGGCTGAACGGGAACCGATGGTTCAAAACCGTATCTGCCGTCTGACGGCTTTTCAGGAGGAACAGCATGATCTCTTTGAACAAAGTCAACGCAAGCAACGTATGGGAACTATTGGAACTGCAGGTTTTGCCTGAGCAGGAGGATTTCGTAGCCACCAACACGGAAAGCATCGTGGAAGCCTATACGACCCTTGCGGCGGGAGGAACGGCGCTTCCCTTTGGCGTTTATGCCGACGATCAGCCTGTCGGCTTCGTCATGTTTGGCTACGGCCCCATTCCCGGAGATGAGGACGAACCTCCTGTAGCGGCAGGAAACTATTGCCTGTGGCGTTTCATGATCGACCGAAATTTTCAGGGACGCGGTTATGGCAAAGCCGCATTGGAAGCGGCGCTGCGCTATCTGGCTGGCCTTCCCTGCGGGCCTGCCGAGTACATCTGGCTGTCCTATGAGCCGGAAAATCAGCGGGCGCGGGCCATGTACCGCTCCATGGGTTTTGTGGAAAACGGACAGAGGTGCGATGACGAGATCGTAGCGGTTCTGCCGGTCAAAGAGGCTCAAAGCCGTTTCGGGACACTGAAGGTATAAAATCAAAAAGCGAACCGTCTGGTGCGGTTCGCCTTTTCATTTAATATTCCCTTGCGTGGCTCAGCGTATTCTGTCCCTGCAGGGGCATCCGCTGGTTCATGCTTTGCAAGGCTTCGGTAAGCGGGTCTTCCTTCATAGCGCTCAGCCTGCTGACGCTGACTTCATACGCCACCTTATTCAGGATCGTGCCGTCCGGCAGCTGTTTTTGATAATTGCGGCTCTGAAAGCGGCCTACCAGCTGCACTTTGTCGCCGATCTTCAGGTTGGCCGCATACCGGGCCGTGCGTCCCCACGTGATGCAGGGGATATAATCGCTCTTGCCATAGGAACGATTCACTGCCAGCATCAGGTCGGCAATTTCCCGTCCAAAGGGCGTGGTGCGGTAGCTGGGAGCCTTGCACAATGCGCCGGTCAGCTGGACGCGGTTAGGATTTTCTTCATCTTCCTCCGGCAGAAGCCGCTGGGCAAAGGCGGTGATCAGCAGCCTCCCGGAGCCCTCCACCACCTTGTTGTAGCTGCGAAGCTGGCCGTCCAGACACAGGATGCTCCCGGCGGCAATGGGTTCGTCGATCAGCAGACGCTCGCTCAGCGTAATGGGCAGAAAGTCCTCCGCGCCGCTGAGCCGTGGCACCCGAAGTGTCGTAACGAAAAACTGTTCCCCGAAAAGTTCATGACCGAATTGCAATGGCTGGCATACGTGTCCCCGTAGATGGATGCTGTTTCCCGTTTCTTCCATGTTTCTCACCTCATGTTTGTTGTGGTTCTTGTGTTGGTTGCGTAGTTTGAACAGGATGCTGCTTTCCCTGCACGTCGATGGTGTAATCGCCGTCCAGGACGATCTGTCCTACTGGAATAATGGTGAATCCCAGCCCCTGATAATGCTGGATGACCGTCGGAAGCGCGTTGACAATATCGTTAGAGTCGTTGTGAAACAGAACGATGTCGCCGTTTTCCACCTTGTAGGTACAGCGCTTGATGATGTCCTGCGTTCCTCGATCTTTCCAGTCCAGCGAGTCGATGCTCCACTGCACGGCCTCATAGCCTTCCGCCCGGGCCACCTGGATCACCCGGTCGTTGTAGTCTCCATACGGCGGCCGGAAAAGCGTGGGACGAACCCCTGTCAGTTTTTCCACTTTGTCCGACATCATGCGCAGTTCTTCCCGGATACCTTCTTCCCTCAGCTTGCTCATCTGGGGATGGGTATTGGAGTGGTTGCCGATCTCGTGACCCCGGGCGAAAATCTCCTTCACCATGTCAGGATATTTATCCACCCAGCCGCCTACCAAAAAGAAGGTCGTTTTCACCCCATACTGATCCAGAATATCCAGAATAGGGATTGTCTTATCCGCGCCCCAGGACGCGTCGAAACTGATGGAAACGACCTTGTCGTCCCGTTCCACGGAGTAGACCGGCAGCTCCCGTTTCTGCGCCACCACGGTGGTGGCAGGCTGATTCAGTCCCGCCGTATAGGCAGTGCACACGGCCGCCAGGCACAGCCCCAACCCCAACTTCGTCCAGAGCCGTTTTCGCCCCCTGAAAAGCCGACGCACGGGGCTTGCCCGGCTCCGAGCCGGGGTTTCCGGCGCTTCCAGCGGCCGCCCCTTCGGAATCAGTTTCAGGGGCTTATTGCTCATCCGCTATCGCCCTCCTTCCGCGTTTTCCATTACAGTCGATTCATATGTATGCTTGCAAAAACGGGCGTATGCAAGCCGTCGCCCCGATCCGTCAAAAGCTGTTCTTTCTCCCGAAAGGAAGGGAAAAAATTCGGTTTTCAGCAAAAATAAGAAAGCAAGCGACAGAAAGCGGATTAAAGTGCTGCCTTTTGCGGCTGTATACCCTCCGTTTCCTTTGGAGAAAATGGCTGTAGAATTTCCTTATCCAAAGCCTTCAGGAGGTTAGAGCCATGTCCGAAGAAACCTATTGGCAGCAGGGAGACCAACGCGCCTACTCGCCTCTGCGGGGCAGGCGTACTGCCGACGCGGTAGTAGTCGGCGGCGGCCTGACCGGGCTGACGGTCGCCCTGTGGCTGTGCCGTGCCGGTCTGCGGGTGATTCTGTTGGAGGCGAACGCGCTGGGTTCCGGCTCCACGGCCTGTTGTCTGGGAAGGGTCAGTCTGTTGGGCGGCGTTTCGCTGGCAAGGCTGGAAAAACGCTTCGGGCAGGAATGGGCCAGCGCCTACGGAAGCTTTCAGCAGAATGCCTTTCACACTTTGCAAGAGCTCAGCCGGGAGAAAACAGCCTCATGGGATTGGCAGACGTTGGACGACCGGCTTCTAGGTGGAGAACGTCCAAGGGCGGAGATGGACGCATTTCGCAAAGCGGGCATTTCTGTCGAAATAGAAACGTCCTTTTCGTCTCGCTTTGCGGAGAAGGAATGTCTGCTGCTTCGAAACATGGTGGCGCTGCATCCGCTGCGGTATCTGCGTTTTCTGGCCCGTCAGGGAGAAAAACACGGATTATGCATCTTTGAGCATTCCCGGGTCGTTGCGCTGGAAACCAATCTTGCTTCCACGGAGCGGGGCAGCGTACAAGCCCCCTATATCGTTGTCGCTACAGGCTACCCTATTGTGAACACGCCCGGCTGGTATTTTCTTCGAACGGTCCAGCGAAAGGGCTGTCTGATTCCTTTGGAGGGAGCCCTGTCCCACGAGGGGATGCTGGCCGATTCAGATGGCTGTTTTGCTTTGCGGCCGGTTCGAAACGGAACGTTGGCACAGCTGACGCTCCAGCGAGTAGGAGAATTTTCCCGTCAGCCGCCCCTTGAACAGTTTCGTCAGCAGACTGCGTCCTATCTGGAAAACCGGCCCTCCGGACAAATCTTTGTCAGTACGGAAGTTTATTCTGCCGACGGTCTGCCCTACATCGGGCCCTATGGCCGCCGAACGCCCAATCTCTTTGTGGCCGCAGCCTACGGAGGACAGGGGATATTGGGCAGCATCACGGCGGCGCAGGTCATCAGCGCCCGCATTTTGGGGCTGCGCTGCGAGGGAGACTTTATTTTTTCCGGGCAGCGGAGAGCGTCGGCTTCGCGCATGAACGAGCTGAAAACCTGTTTTTCTATCGGCGCGCATTATGCAAGCGGGTCATTTCGTACCTGTGCTCCGCGCTGCCCGCACATGGGATGCAGAATGAAGTTCAACCCATCGACGCGGCTATGGGAATGTCCCTGCCATGGATCGCGCTTCGATGGGATCGGCCATTGGCGAAACGGCCCCGCAGTACATGACGCAATCATACGGAGAAAGTAGGAGCAGCCGGTTTCATCTACAATGTGAAACACAACTTTCAGCCAAAACACGTTTTAATCACGGCCAGCACGGGTTCAAAACCCTGCCGGCTGTTTTTTGTCTTTGACCGCTGTTAGGAGCGCCGCAGAAGCGCCGTTAAAGGCGGGTGTAACAGTTGAGGCGTTAGGGTAGGAATTTGGGGAGAAATATGATATAATGGACGCGCACGCCCTTTGAATGGGCTGCTTAGCGGATCGTAAAGAAACGAAAGGAGGCCCTGCGTATGCAGTATAACACCGCGGGACAGCCCAAAAGCCGCCCCACGCGGGATTATGCTCCGAAAAAGCATAAAAATAAAAAGCTGGCGAATCTGCCGCTGCTGCTGCTCTTCGTGGCGCTGCTGGCGCTGATGTATGTACTTTTCCCCAAGGAGGCGGGCCGTCATGTGGGGCACTCCCAATATGAAGGGCTGGTCATCAGCGAGGTCATGAGCGCCAACAATTCCGCCGTGCCGGATGAAAACGGCAACTTCCCGGACTGGCTGGAGATCTACAACGGCTCTGACCACGACATCGACATGGAAGGCGTGATGATTTCCCACCGCAGCGACCGTATTTCCTTCCCCTTCCCCGCCTATACGCTGAAGGCGGGCGAGCGGGTGATTGTATATGCGTCCAACAGCTGGCAAAAGGATGATCCCACCAAGCCCTTCCATGGAAAATTCAAAATTTCGTCGGCTGGCGCACATCTGGCCCTGTATGATCCGGATATGTACCTGATCGATGAGATCACCGTGCCCACCATGACGCCGGACACCAGCTATATTCTGGCTTCGATCGATGAGGACGGCACCCGTCATTATGAAGTGACGGATTATTACAGCCCCGGGTATGAGAACACCGAAGAGGGCTTTTTGGCCTACCGTTCCGCCAACGCCATGGCGGCGGGTTCGCTGGTCATCAACGAAGTCTGCCCCGATCCCAAGGTGGGCATCCCTGACGAGGACGGCGACATGTCCGACTGGCTGGAATTGAAGAATAACACCGACCAGACCATTCGTCTGAGCGGCTATTATCTGAGCGACAAGGAAAATAAGCCCATGAAGTGGTGCTTTCCCGAAGGCGCTTCCATTCCTGCGGGCGGATATTATCTGGTCTACTGCAGCGGCAAGGATAAAATGCAGCAGAACGGCATTCCCCACACCAATTTCCGCATCAGCGCCGAACGGGAAACGCTGGTCCTCAGCGACGCAGGCGGCCATTTGCTGGATCGCGTCACCATTGAGAACGTGCCGGTGGACTACTCCGTCGGCCGTGATTCCAGCGGCAATCTGGTTCAGTTTGTCCTGACCACGCCTGGCCAGAGCAATGACGCCAACGGTCAGGCCAAGGCGGATGAGCTGATCCGTGCCTACAATCCAACGGGGGTCATCATCAGCGAGGTGCTGGCCTCCAACGACTCTGTCGCCCTGGGTGCTTCCGGGGCGACGGTGGATTATATCGAGCTGTACAACACCAGCGGTTCCACCGTCGATCTGTCCAGCTACGGCCTGAGCGACTCTATGAAGCGCCCCCGGCGCTGGCAGTTTCCGCAGGGAACAACGCTCGGTCCCGGTGAATATCTGGTCGTCTACTGCGACGGCAAAAGTACTCTGACCTCCAATACTGAATACCACACCAATTTCAAGATCAAACGGGCGGGCGGCGAGGCCGTCACCTTTTGCGACCCCACCGGCAAGGTGCTGGATCGTATTCCCCTTAGTCTGATCCCCACCGACCACAGCTACGGCCGCACGTCCGGCTACGGCGGCTTCTATTATTATGACTCTCCCACTCCCGGCGAGCCCAACGGAACGGGCTACTATGGCTACGCAAGCAATCCGTCGTTCTCCGAACGCGGCGGCGAATATAAAGGCACCCTGACCTTGACCATTTCCGTGCCCAACAGCACCGTGGTCTACTACACCACGGACGGTTCCATCCCAACGGAGGAAAACGCCACCCGCTACAACGAGGGCGACGCCTTTGAGATCAACAGCACCGTGGTGCTGCGGGCGCGTGCATTCGACCCCACCGGGCTTTTGCAGCCCAGTGAGGTCATCACCAGCACTTATCTTATGAACCTGTACCACGCCTTCCCCATCGTCAGTCTGGTGGCCGACCCAGACGTTCTGTGGAACTCGGATCACGGTATGCTGACCATCGGCGACAACGTGGACAAATCGAATGGCATCCCCTTCAAGAACACCGTCTACCGCGCCGTAAAAGAGCAGCTGGGCGCACAGCCCGGCCACGTGGAGTATTACGACAAGGAGAACAACCAGCTGCTGAATCAGGACATGGAGTTTAAGCTGCAGGGGCAGTACAGTCTGGACATGCCGCAGAAATCCTTCAAGTTCCGCTCCAAGTCCAAATACGGCGAAAAGTATTTCAACGCGAAGCTGTTCCCGGATCGGGAATACACCCAGTACAAGGGCTTCGTGCTGCGGAACTCCGGTAACGACTCCGTCTGGACGCGGCTGAACGACGGTCTGCAAAGCCGCTTGATCGACCGTTTCAACGAGCAGACGGACAATCCATCCACAGTCATTCATCAGGCGTGGAACCCGGTAGTGGTCTACCTGAACGGCGCGTACTGGGGCCATTACAACATGCGCGAACGCGTCGACCGCTTCTTCGTTGCCCAGCACGAAGGACTATCGCTGGACGAAGCCGACCAGATGGATATTCTGGAGAGCAGTGGTACCCGTTCCAGCCAGATTTTCTACGGCAGCAACAAAGAATACAAGGCGCTGGTGGAGCGCGTGGAGAAATCCTCTCCCGGCACCAACCCGGACGATCTGCAGTACATTTTGGACAATGTAGACGTGGACAACTACTTCGACTACATGGCCTTTGAAATGTTCTTCGGCAACTCCGACCCCGGCAACATCCGCTTCTACAAGCTGAGGCAGGAAGGCTCCAAGTGGCGCTGGATCTTCTACGACGCGGACTACGGCCTGTTCAATTCCGGCTTTGACAGCCCTACCAGCTACTTGAAGGAATCAGGCGCCGGCCAGCAGAAAATTCGAAACACGCTGATCCGAAAGCTGCTGGAAAACGACGAAATGAAGGACAAGTTCCTGACGCGCCTTGGGGAAATTTACCAGTTCATGACCACCGAGACCATGACCAACGAGCTGAATACCATGGCCGCCATTCTGGAGCCTGAAATGACCATGCATTTCAACCGTTGGGCGGAAGAAAACGACAAGGCCATCAACTTTGACTCTCCCACCACGCCCGAGGGTGCGCTGCGCTACTGGAACACCCGTCTGAACTTCACCCGCAACGTGCTCAAGAAGCGTCCCACCTACTTCTACGAAATGGTGCAGGAGCGCTTCAACCTGAGTGACGAACAGATGCTGAACTACTTCGGCGAAAAGCCGGAGCTGCCCAGCGACGCCATTGTCACCGAAGGCAAGAAGTGGGGCTAACCACCAGGGGCAGTGCCCCTGGACCCCAGTTCGCGTTTGAGCTGGCGAGTTTCATCATGCTGTCGCCGCGTGAATGGCTTGGGGGCAGTGCATATGGGCTCCGGTTCGCGTTTGAGCTGGCGAGTTTCATCATGCTATCGCCGCGTGAATGGCTTGAGGGCAGTGCCCCTGGATCCCAGTTCGCGTTTGAGCTGGCGAGTTTCATCATGCTATCGCCGCGTGGATGGCTTGGGAGCAGTGCTCCTGAACCTCGGTTCGCGTTTTGGTTGGCTAGTTTCTCAAGCTATCGCCGCGTGAATGGCTTGAGGGCAGTGCCTCTGAACCCCAGTTCGCGTTTGAACTGGCGAGTTTCATCATGCTTTCACCGCATGGATGGCTTGGGGGCAGTGCCCATGGGTTCCGGTTCGCGTTTGAGCTGGCGAGTTTTATCATGCTATCGCCGCGTGAATGGCTTGAGGGCAGTGCTCCTGAACCTCGGTTTGCGTTTAAGTTGGCTAGCTACACAAGCTGTCGCTGCGTGAACGGTTTGGAAGAAACAGCTCTCTACCTATCCTTGCCCCTTTGCGTGCCTCCACGATGTCAACGTGGAGGTCAGCCATGGGAAATTGCCCCATCGGATTGACAAGCCCTGTTCCTTGCGTTACCCTATCATTATGCCATATGCCAAAGGAGGAACCCCGTCATGTACTCTTCTTCCCTGCTGCAACTGAGCAGCGTCGTCAACGCCACTGGTCTGGCCGCGCAGTTCAAATCCATCGTTCCTTCCGACCTGTTTCTGGCCCTTGGACTGGGCTTTGTGATCGGTCTCATCATTGCGATCGTGTACCGCAAGACCTATCGCGGCGTTCTGTACAGTCCCTCCTTTGCCCTGACGCTGATCATGCTTACCCTCATCACCACGCCGGTAGTTATGTGTATCAAGAGCGACATTGCGCTGTCCATGGGCATGGTGGGCGCGTTGTCCATCGTTCGTTTCCGTACTGCTGTCAAAGACCCGCTGGACACCGCCTATATGTTCTGGGCGCTGACGATGGGCATTCTGCTGGGCGCAGGTCTGTACCTGATCGCCCTGATCGTGGTACTGTGCATTTCTGTGCTGATGATCGTACTTTCCTTTGCCAAGCTTTCTTCCACCAATGCCTACCTGCTGGTGGTTCACTATGACGAGTTCTGCGAAGGGGCCATTCAATCCGAGCTGCGCCGCAGTGTGAAGACCTCCAAGCTGCGTTCCAAGACCCTAACCCGCGGCGGAGCGGAAATGACCTACGAAGTCCGCATTGACGCCCGCAACGAGGTCGTTACCCGGATGTTGGATATCGAGGGTGTTCACGATGCAACCCTCGTCGCCTGCCAGTCTGAGATTGGCGCTTAAGTGACGGACGCCTTGCTTCATCAGCTGCAGGACTGCTTGAAAGAGGGACGGCTTGGCTGCGCTGCTTGATTTTAATGCAGCTGCCCGTTTGTAAGCCAGTAGCGGTTGTCGCCGAGTCCGCGTCAAAGTCTGCTTCTCGTTTTATCTGATTTTCATTTCCCGAAAGGAGTCCCTCCACGATGGCCATTACGGTGCCCCTGCGGCATGAGCTGAAATTCTATATTAACCCTGTGGAATATCAGGTACTCTCCCGCCAGCTGGATCGTGTGCTGGAACGGGATCCCAACGGGGACGAAAACAACGAGTATCACATCCGTTCCCTATACTTTGACACCATCTACAACGACGCCCTGCTGGACAAGCTGGACGGCGTGAAAAACCGTGACAAGTACCGCATCCGTATCTACAATTTCTCGGACAAATTCATTCGCATGGAGTGTAAAACCAAGGTCGGTTCCCTGATCTCCAAGCGGTCGGTAGCAATTCCCAAGCTGCTGGCAGAGCAGATCATCGCCGGGGATCCCACTGGGCTGGAGCAGAGCCGCAGCGGCCTTCTGCGGGATGTATACCGGGAAATGAAGATCAACTACCTTCATCCCGTGGTCATTGTGGACTACGTCCGGGAGGCATACCTCCACCCCGCCGAAGAAGTGCGCATCACCTTTGACAAGCAGCTGCACACCGGGCTGAACTCCATCGACATTTTCAATCCCTATGTTCCCACGATTTCCCCCTTCGATCATGACGAAATGATTTTGGAAGTCAAGTTCAATCGGGTGCTGCCCAATTATATCCGTGATTTGCTCTGCACCTGCGTTCACAGCGCGCAGAACAGCGCCATTTCCAAATATGTGTGGTGCCGCCGGTTCGAAAACTACGAATAAGATTCTTGAAATCAAAAACCGCCTTCGGTCTGATAAGCAGGCCGAAGGCGGTTTTTGAATTTGCTTAGGATAGGGTTGCCGCCAGCTTTCGATAGCTGTGAACGAAATAAAGAATTTCGGCAATGGCGGTGATCGTCCATGAGAACACGTACAGCAGATACAACGAAGAGAGCGTGTGGAAATAGGCAAAAATCGTGTACACCCAGACGACCCGGAAAACGCAGGAACCCAGTATCACGATGATCGTGGGGACCAGCGCCTTGCCCAGCCCGCGGGAGGCAGCGATGGTATTGTCCATAAAAGCGGACACCATGTAAGAAAAGCCCATCACTCGAAGCCGGGCCATCCCCGCCTCCATGACTGCCGCATCCTTGGTGAACAGAGAAAGGAACTGCCGTCCAAACACTACCAGCGAAAGCCCCAGCACCGCGCCTGCACCGAAGGAATAGGCAAGGCTGATGAAGTAACTCTGCAGCATCCGCTTTTTCTTTTTTGCGCCCATGTTCTGGCTGATAAAACTGGAACAGGCCATATAGAAAGCGTTCATTACGTCGTAGACCAGCGCGTCGGAATTGGCGGCGGCGGAATTGCCCTCCACCGTGACCGCATCGAAGGAGTTCACGCCGGACTGAATAAACAGATTGGCAATGGCAAAGATCGCATTCTGACATCCGGCAGGAATGCCCAGCCGAAGGACAAAGCGGGCTTTATCCGGGCTTACCTTCAGCTCACGGGGTCTGAGGGCGATATTTTCCTTGCTGCGCAATAGAGATACAACGATCAGAACGGCACAGATGCACTGGGACGCAGCGCTGGCCATGGCAACGCCTGCCACGCCCAGCCCGCAGACAATGACGAAGAAAAGGTTCATCACTACATTGGCCACCCCGGCGGTGGTCAGAAACAGCAAAGGCTTCTTGGTATTGCCCACTGCGCTGAACACGGCGTTGCCGAAATTATAGACCGCCATGGCGGGCATTCCCAAAAAGTAAATGCGCAAATAAAGCGCCGCGTCGTCGATCAGCACTTCCTTGGTGTTGAGCAGTTCCAGCATGGCCCGGGAGAACAGCTGCCCCAGCGCCAGAATGACCACGCCCTCCAGCAGGCACAAAATCAGAGAAGTATGGACGGTTTCCGACACATCGCGGTCGCTGCGGGCGCCAAAATAGCGGGCCACCATCACGTTGACCCCATTGCCCATGCCAATCAGAAAGCCGGTAAACAGCGTCACCAAAATCGTCGTCGAGCCGACGGAACCCAGTGCTTCCGGCCCCACGAACTGGCCGACCACCATAATGTCCGCCATGTTGAACAAAGCCTGAAGCAGATTCGAAATCATCAGCGGGACGCTGAACAAGAAGATCTGCCTGGCCAGCTTTCCTTCGGTCAGGTTTTGGGTGACGTGCTCCATTGCAAGCCTTCCGCCTTTCGTCAAAATTCGGGTGCGTCTGACAAGCTACCATTATAGCGCGGAAATGTTTTTTTGCAATGGATTTTTGCGACTTTTAGCAACCAGAAACACACTGCTCTGCCGCGCGTTTTTCCAACCACTCTCCGCGCAGGAGAGACATCATCAAAACGTCGGCAAAGCTGCCGTCCTTGCAATGATAGTGTTCCCTTAGACATCCTTCTTCCCGGAAACCGGCGCTGCGGTAGCTGGCGATTGCCCGGACATTGGAGGCAAACACATACAGATAGATTCGATTCAGGCCGAGCTGCTGGAAACCGTAGTCCGTCATCAACCGCGCCGCTTCGCTGCCGATTCCCCGTCCGCGGGCGGTCTCCTCGCCGATAAAGATAGCGTATTCAGCGCGCAGATGCTCCCGGTCGATCTCCTTCAGAAAGACCGTGCCAACAGGTCGATTCTGCGCCTTATCCACGATGATGAACTGGTCGCATTTCCCGGACAACACCATCTCCCGAAGCCATTGACGGTGTCGTTCTTCCGTGATCGGCTCCTGCCGGAACAACGTCCCGTAAACCTGTGGATCGCTGCGCCAACGCACGATCAGCGGCGTGTCCTCCAAGGTAATGGGGCGCAAAGCAATCTGTTTGCCCTCTATTCTGACGGTTTCATTCATTTTCGTTTCACCCTGTATTCGGCTTCTGACAAAGCCAACTTTTTCGTTCTGATTGTAGTCCATTCAGCGGAATTTGGCAAGAGCTTACGGAGTCGCCCGGCGTGGCGTATGCCCGGCGTATTCCCGATAGACCCGATGGAACGTGCGCATACTGGAAAAGCCGCAAGCGGAAGCCACATCCATCAGGGGCATGTTACTTTCCCGCAGCAGCTTTTCGGCCATCCGGCAACGCAGCCCGTTGACGTACCGGGTAAAGGAGCAGCCTACTCTCGCGTTAAAGATATGAGAAAATCGACCGGCGCTGTAGCCGAATTGAGCCGCTGTTCCGGCTACCGTCAGTTCCTCCGAAAAGTGATTCTGCAGATACATCAGGAGCTCGCGCACTAAATCGCTTTCCGCGCTGGGAACCTTGTCCTTCAGGCCGACCTTTTCCATCAGCAAAGCCAGTACGGCCAAATTCAGTCCGTTGATATAGTTCTGGTTTTGTTCGTGGACGGGGTTCGCCGCCAGCTGCAGCAATCGGGCGCATTCGGCCGCATCTTCTGCACGCACGATGTCGGCGGCAAACCTTTTCTGACTCAGCGACGTTTGCAGCGACGGCACCGTTGCAAGCGGAATCGTCGCCACGATGGTTTGTGCATGGGCGGGCGTTGTATAGCCATGGATCGTATAGCTTGAATTGACTATGATCTCCCCTGCACAGGCCACTCGGGTTCGGCCCTCCTGCATGGCTACCAGGGAGCCTTCTTCCACCAGAATCAGCTCTACAGCGCTATGAAAATGGGCTATCGACTGGTTATCGACCGCGTGCCAGACCTGTGCCTCCATGCGTTGATCTCTGGCCAGTTCATAAAACTGCTGCATGGTTTTCTCCTTCCCCATCCGTATGCATAGCGGATATTGGCACAATCATATCACAAACTGGCGCGACAGAAAAGCCCCTGCCCATTATAATGGACACAAACAAAGGGGCTGACAGACAGCCTGACGACAAGGAGCTACACTATGAACACGATCAAGGCAGGAATCATCGGATTTGGTTATATGGGCCATTTTCACCTGAACAAGGCCCGTCAGCTGGAAGAGTTGGACGTGGTATCGGCCTACGACATCGACGCGGAAAAACGAGCAGACGCAGCGAACGAAGGCCTGACCGTTTATGACACGTTGGAAAGCTTTTTGGCGGACGAAACCATTTCTCTGGTCTTCATCTGCACGCCCAACAACGTCCATGCCGAACTGGCGATTGCTTCCTTGCAGGCCGGCAAGCACGTCATGTGCGAAAAGCCCGTCACCATGGATTCAGCGGAACTGGAGCAGGTCATTGCCGCCGCAGAAAAGGCGAACCGCATCTTCACCGTACACCAGAACCGTCGCTGGGACGAGGACTATCTCATGGCCTGTCAGGCCGTACAAAGCGGTGAGATCGGCAATATCACGACCATTCAGTCCCGGGTATACGGTCAGCGTGGCGTGTGCTTCGGCTGGCGGGCCGACCCCGTTGCAGGCGGCGGAATGCTGTACGACTGGGGCATTCACCTGATCGACCAGTTGCTGTGCATGTTCCGTGGACACAAGGTCGTCAGTGTATATGCTCGACTTCTCAGCATTCTGACTCCCGCTGTGGACGACAGCTTTGAACTGCAGCTGGAATTTGATAACGGGGTCGTCGGTAAGATTCAGGTGGGCACCTTCTGCCTGCAGGATCTTCCCCGCTGGTTCGTCTATGGCGACCGCGGCACTTTGAAGATCGACGATTTCTCCGGCAAAACCGGCGGCATGGCCCGCATCCGTCAGAACGTGCATGGCTTCGACAGCGTATTCGGCAAGCATCTTGGGCCCAGCCGCACCATGGCTCCGCTGAAGCCGGAATTTGTGGAGACCCTTCCCCTGCCCCAGGTATCCACGGATCCTCTGGCCTATCACCGCAATCTGGCTCGCGCCTGTGCCGGTCTGGAGCAGCCTTGCGTTTCCTTTACGGATATGCGCCGTGATATGAAAATCGTGGATATGGCTTTCGAAAGCTCCCGCACAAAGCAGGTGCTCTCCACTTCTCTTTGATTCCTTTCGGCAGGCTTGTTTTGCGGCAGGCCTGCCGCTTTTCTTTGAAAGTTAGATATTGACAAAGACAGGTTCGGCAAGTATAATAGTTTGTGTTGTCACTCATGTGACATGCGATCGTGGCGGAATCGGCATACGCGCACGTTTGAGGGGCGTGTACAGCAATGGGTACGGGTTCAAGTCCCGTCGATCGCACCACCAAAGAACCCGGATATTGATACAATGTCCGGGTTCTTTTTATTTGTATAAAAATGCGATATAAGTGGGGTGTGCGCTTAGAAAAACGGCTGTATTGCGGGAATTTGACAGTGATGGAGCATAGAGATGCACTCGACATACATTTTTATGCGCTGCAGCGTTTTTCTGTCTTTGGCTTGCGTGGTACTAACAAACGTAATTTAAGGCTTTTCCCCTTATTGTTTTATCAAAAGTGAACCGCCCTGCTTGCTTCAGAGATAATTGTCACGTAATTCGTGACGCATTGGCAGCGTAACGTTTGCGGGTTTGGATAAAGCGATATTGCATTCATCCGAATCAGCCGTCCAATGACTGAGCTAAAAAATTGCGTGAAATCCGATACACACCTATTATTGCTCATGGACGTTGGCACAACGTCCGGATCTTTCTTTTTGCATATAAGCGCGGCACAGGCGAAGATAATCCGCAGGGGAAATCCCTTCCGGAGCCGTAGTTTGCCCCTGGTTCCGTCATCTGGACGGCGTTGGATGTTTCGGCTTACGGCGTGGTACACAGCACTCTTTCATTTCTCCGGCAATGAACGCTTCGCTCAGATGCACACCCTTCATCGGCTCGCCAGCGATGAGATCACCGTCGGTGCCCCCGCTATTCGGGCTTATCCATCCGTCCTTCACAGCGGGTTTTCCCGGCCTTTACGACTCTTCCCACCAGGTTTGCCAAGGGGCCGGCGCAGACAGGCTGCCAAAATCGGCGCGGGCGTATTCCTCCGCAATTCTGCCGTGGCGTATGCGCACTAGGCGATCCGCCAGGGCAAGCCCGTCGGCAAGATTTACGGCCAGGATAATGACGGCAACGCCCTTTTTCAGCAGCTCGTCGATCAGCGTCCAGATGTGCAGGCGGTGCTCCATATCCGCGTGCATGAACGGCTGAACGCAAACAACGGCTTTTGGTCGCTGCAGGAGCACGCGGGTGTATATCAGGTCGTACTTCTGGCTTCGGCTAAGCTCTTCCACCGACAGATCGAACACGTTTCCCAGGCGGGGCGCCCACTCGCGGCGTATGCTCCGGCGCGTTCGGGGAAGCCGCCAGATTTCCGGAAGGATATGGTCCATGTTGAAGCACAGGTTGTCCATATAGCTCATCTGCGGGAAAAGCATGCTCTCCATGGGAAGCTTGTCCACCACGGCGACCTCCCGCTTCCGGCGGCGGGTATAGTGCTTTCCGCCCAGCAGGATGCGCCCGCCGTCCGGCTGGCATTGGCCGCTCATCACGCGAATCAGGTCGTCGAAGATATGATTGTTCAGATCCTGCACCACCACGCACTCGCCGGGAGCCACGCGCAGGCTGAGCCCTCTGATGCGGCCGCAGCGCAGATCCTGCCATTCCAGAGCTGGATTGGCCGCGCCATTCTGGATATGGGACACATCCTTGAGATGCACCAGCTCCCTGTATTTTTCCATGCCGTAGTACCGCAGCAGCGCGGGGCTGACCTCGCTGGTGAACACCGTCTTTGTAATCTGGCCGTTGAGCATCAGCGCGGCGCGGCTGCAAATCTGCTGCGTTTCCTCGTAATGCAGGCTGACGTACAGAAAAGCGAAGCCCTTTTGGGCGTAATAGCGCATGATCTGATGCAGCTGGCTCAGCCGCTCGTCACCGATGACCGTACCGGGTTCCACCAGCACGATCAGCCGGCAATCGGCCACCACGGCCTTTACGATCTCCGTGACCAGACGGTGATAAGGGCTCAGATCCCGCACGGGCGTATCGGCGGACAGATGCAGGCCGATCTCCTGCAAAAAGGGCTCCAGCTGTTTTTTCAGTATTCTTCGCGAAATGATATGCTTGCGAAACCCGTGGCGCATGACGAACACGTTATCCGCCACGGTCAGGTCGGCCGCCAGACCGCTTTTGGGCTGAATGACCGCGATGCGGTTATAGCTCAGGTCGGCCTGCTGCCATCGGTTCACCCGGCGGCCCCGGTAATAGACGCTGCCGTAATGCAGCGGAAGGTTCTGCCGCAGCAGCCGCAGCAGGCTGACGAGTCCCGTATCGTTGACCGGGATCAGCCCCAGAATGTCCCCGGCGTACACGTCCAGGCAGAACTGGTGCAGCTCGGTCACGCTGCCGTCCTGATACGTGACCCTGTCCATGCGCAGAATTTCTTCCCTCATGAAATCCCTCCGTGGGGCAAAAGCTCGCGATCGCTGAAAACCACCGGCAGGGTAATCTGCACATCCGTGCCGACGCCGGGCATGGAGAACGCATGCAGGCCGTATTCCTCGCCGTAAAGCAGGTGAATTCGGTTGTTCACGTTCGTCAGGGCCACTCCGCCCTTTTCCGCCGGCTGCTCCCGAATGGCCTTGCCGCTCTTGTCCAGCCGGTCGTTCAGCTGGGCCAGCACGTCCTCCTCCATCCCGACGCCGTCGTCGGAAACGGTGATCTGCAGGAGATTCTCAGTCCGCTCCAGCTTGATGGTCACTTTTCCGGCGCCCATCTTCAGCTCCGTGCCGTGAATGATGGAATTTTCAAAAATGGGCTGCAGGGTCAGCTTGGGAATGCGGCAGCGGAAAATCTCCTCCCGATCCTCCTCGTCGCAGTCGATCTGAAATTGCAGCCGGTCGCCAAAGCGGTACTGCTGGATATGGAAATAGGTCAGGCAGTTTTGCAGTTCCTCTTCCACGGAAACGAGGTTTTCCAGCTTGCTGATGGTATAACGGAAGAAAACCGCCAGCGCTTCGGTCATGTCCGCCACGCTGGCCAGTCCCGCCACCAAAGCCTCGCTGCGGATGCTCTCGAGCGTGTTGTATAAAAAATGGGGGTTGATCTGGTTCTGCAGGGCCCGGTATTGAGCCTGGCGCTTGCTGAGCTTGAGCAAATGGGCGGCGCTGTACTCCGTTTGCAGGCGCTGCATGCACAGTTCCGACGCCGGGCTCAGCTCTGCGCTGATTCCTTCCAGCGTCATGGTATAGCCTTCGGCAAACAGCAGCGCGCTTTGCGCGTAACGGCGATACGGACGAAAAATCCAGAAAACAGCCAGTACGATCAGAGCCGCCTGCAAAAGAAGCCCCAGAAGAACGATCAGCCGGCCGGCTGACCGGGGCAGCAGCGCGCACAGGGCGAACAGCGCGGCAAGCGCGAGCTGCAAAAAGACGGAAATCCATACCCGGTTGCTCAAAAAGCGCAGGGAAGAAAGCTTTTTTCTCATCAAAGCAGCCCCCTCAGCCGTACAGTTTGCGGTATTCGCCGGGGGTCAGGCCGGTTTCAGCCTTGAACGTCTTGCTAAAATGCTTCACGTCGCAGTAGCCCACCCGCCCGCACACCTCCGCTACGGAAACGCCGGTTTCCCGAAGCAGGCTGCGCGCCTGATCCATGCGTATACGCGTCAGGTATTTACTGAAGCCCTCGCCTGTTTCCTTTTTGAACAGGGTGCTGAAATAATTCACGCTGAAACCGATGGCCGTGCTCACGCTTTCCAGGGTGAGCGGTTCGGCGTAGTGCTTTTGGACGTACAGCTTTGCGTTGCGGATGGGCTGCAATTCCCGCTCCTGCCGTTTCAGCGCCGCCTGACGCAGCAGCCCGCGCTGCATCTCCTGCAACCGCGCCCACAGCTGCGGCAGAGAACTGCACTGCATCAGCTTCCATTCATAGGCCGCATAGGCTTTATCCGCCTCGTCCGCTCCCAGATAGGTAATAAACAGCCGTCCCGCGTTCTGCGCTATGGCCAGCGCCTCCCATCCCCGCAGCCGGGGATAAGCGGACAGCTTTTGCAGCTGTTCCGCCGCGGCGTCGGCCCCTTCCGCGCTGAGCACGTCGACGGCGTGCAGC